>Ga0265297_10008690_pt1 | contig 13438 bp, 15 predicted proteins | sample Munlanlwell13791_FD_192502 | JGI IMG/M metagenome (GOLD analysis project Ga0265297, IMG submission 192502) | Leachate microbial communities from a municipal landfill in Southern Ontario, Canada - Leachate well 137-91 | ecosystem: Engineered > Solid waste > Landfill > Unclassified | place... | reverse complement strand
CCGCAGTCAACATTTTTTATCGAGGACCGAGACGCCTCAAAAGACACGAAATTATCATTTCGTGTCTTTTGATTAATAGAATTTCAAATCCCAAATCTTGACTTTTCCTGACAGTTTGGTATAATTATTTTATTGCTCTTTGAGAGCAAAATATTGAAAGGAGGATGACAATGGGAACATTGATCACCGCAGTAACAGACGGGCAGAAGAAACAGGTCAAGCGGTTCGCGGAAGACGCCGTGGATCGCGCAATTGCCGAGGGTGTGCTCAACAAGGACGGCGCCCAGAAGCTCATTATGAATGGCGACGAGTTCCAGGCTCGCATCATCACCGACATCAGGGAGCTCTCCGTGAGCAACCAGTTCGCCGACGAGGAAGTGAGGTCTAGCTACAGCTACCTGTCGGGCTATAAAAAGCCTGTGCCACTCGAGGGCCAGATTGACATTCTGCGTTCCTACTGGCCCAAGCTCAATCCCGACCCCGCCATCCGCTACATGAGCGAAATGTATCCGAAACTCCAACTGCCGGGTTGGATAGAGGGTCCCTTTGCCCTGATTCGTCCCGGATTCTTCTCCGACATATACGGAGAGGAACTTGAGGAGGTACTCGAGGCTCTCGCAAAAGCTCGTGGCGGCAAGTTCTACAACTACCGTCAAGGCCAGCTTGGACCCAAGTACTTGCGTCAGAGTTCGGCGACGGTTGCGATGCAAAAATGCATCGTCGAGCAGCAACCGGGAAGTGATATTCTTATCGTTCCCGAGCAGTTTGGCATCCGGCACCGCGGGCGTTCAGTCCGTCGGGCTCGCGAAGTGTTTGTAGCTTCCGAGTTTGGCGAAGGGGCAAAGAATGTCGGCACCATGCTCATCACCAACCCGATTCGTCTCCAGCACTACGATGATCTCTGGATAGACTGCGCTGGCGACGAATACGCTCCTGGCGCTGATGGCGATTTCTCGTACGCGCCCTGCTTCTACTTCAGCGTTGGCCAGGTCAGGTTCGTCACGCACTGGTTCGTCAGTGCCAGCGACGATTATGGCTCGGCGTCCGGGTTTCTCCCGCAGTAGAATCTCGAAGACTTGAACGCTTGGACTTCTTGATAGTTTGAAGCCTTGCGTTCGCCGCAAAAAAAGGGGTTATCCATATCAGTGGATAACCCCTCCTTCTTTTTTAAATAATATATTCCAAATTAGACTTTCTTTTGTTATACTTTAAATGAGCTTAGGCTAATGAATAGCAGTTTACGGATTGCTGTCGCCGAACTCTCTCTTTAGGAGAAAAGCAACCAGAGTCTTAGCGATTACGGTTTCTAAGAGCGTGTTGTGCTGAGGAGATACTGCTTGCCTCTGCTTAGTGCAGGTCTTCCCGACGATTGTGTCGGAAAGTGCTGCCGAATAAAATACAAGACCAAAAAGATATAAGCCTTTGGGCAGTAAACTTCACGGTCTGGTGACACGGACGAGCGGGGTCAATTATCCTGACGCTGATGGCGATTTCTCGAACGCGCCCTACTTCAACTTCAACGATGGCCAGGTCAAGTTCGACACGAACTGGTTCGACAATGCCAACGACAATTATGGCTCGGCGTCCGGGTTTCTCCCGAAGTCTCTCCAGAAGCTACAAAAGGGCATCCATTGCGGATGCCCTTTGCGATTACCTCTGCCGGATAGAGCGCAACCAGCCGCCAAGCATTCTGCCGATCTCATCAATCGATTCTTGCAAGAGGATATACTTTTTGTTATCAAGCATCTTTATTTCTTTTGAAAGTCTTATAAATACTCTCAAAAAATTCAGCCTCAAGCTCGTCTTTTCTAGAATAGGAGTTTTCTCGTCTTTCGGGAGCTGGCTTGCCCATAAAATATTTTCTAAGATATCTAAAATAAGATTCTCGCAGCGTTGCCAGAGAGTGTATCTGTCCTGCTTGGAGATTACATTGCGGAAACTATAAAAGATTTTATACAATTCGTAAGTCTTTTTAAAAATTGGTATATCAAATTCATCCATAGGCATGAAAATTTATAAAAATGTTTTTAATGAAATTATTTCTTTAGAAAACCTGTTTTCGGCGTGGGATAAATTCAAAAGCGACAAGCAGAAAAAGCGTGACGTGCGAAGATTCGAATGGCAGCTTGAAGAAAACATATTTCAGCTTCATAGAGATTTGAAATATCGCAGGTATAGACACGGAGCTTATACCTCGTTTTATATTAGTGACCCAAAACAACGGCATATCCATAAAGCTACTGTCCGAGACCGCATACTTCACCATGCCGTTTTCGCTGCGCTCAGTCCAATCTTTGAGCCGACATTTGTCCCCAACTCGCTTTCCTGCCGCATTGGTAAGGGAACGCATAAAGGAATAGATATTTTGGATAAAATACTAAGACAAGTAAGCAACAATAGCTTTAAACCCTGTTTCGTTCTTAAATGCGATGTCAAAAAGTTCTTTGAAACGGTCGACCACTCTATTTTATTAAACATCATCCGCAAACGAATAAAAGACGCTGATGCTATATGGCTTTTGGAAGAAATCATCGAGAGTTTTATATCTCGCTATTCTACTCTCTTTGAACGAAAAGGCTTGCCAATAGGCAATCTAACTTCCCAACTATTCGCCAATATCTACCTCGATGAGTTTGACCAATTTGTTAAACATATACTAAAAGTAAAGCATTATATCCGTTACACTGATGATTTTGTAATTGTAGCCGGAGATAAACTATATTTAAAAAATCTTATCACACCTATTCGTTCTTTCTTATTAGCTAAGCTCGCCCTTGGATTACATCCCAAGAAGATTTCAATTCGTAAATTCCATCAGGGCATAGATTTTCTCGGTTATGTCGTCCTGCCGCACTATCGGCTTTTACGGACGAAAACAAGACAACGCATATTCAGAAAATTAAAGGAACGGATCAAAGAATATAAGAAGGGCGTAGTGAACAAACAAACATTGGAGCAATCGCTACAATCCTATCTTGGCGCCCTTTCTCACGCAGATACTTATGAGTTTAGCAATGAGCTTAAAAATCAATTTTGGTTTTGGGTTAGCGAATAGTCTAAGTTTTCTAAAATAGTCGGCTAAATTATTAGTCCAGAACTTTTATCCTCGCAGTCAACATTTTTTATCGAGGACCGAGATACCCCAAAAATCGCTCAAAAGGCGATTTTTGGTTAGGGCTTGATTTTTTTTGACTAAAGATGTATAAATTATTTATCTTTAACAAATATTTTAGGAATAAAAGGAGGGCATAAATGCCAGATAAAGAGTTTGAGCCTCGCATTAAAACATTAGTCCAGACACTCAACGACATGGAAATACCGACCTTTGAATCATGTGAAGGTCATCTTTCCCCCGAACGTCCCTCTCATCCTTATGTAGATATTACGCTTGAACCTCCAATCTGCGGAATTTCCCCAAGGATACTTTTTCTTCTTTCACGATTTATTGCAGAATGGAACGCATACAAACCCGAGGAGGAGAGCTGGATACTTCGTCCAAATTGTTATAGATATTCACATGAGAGAGGTGGTGGACCATATTTTCTGACCCTGGAGCCTTTGGAGAAAAATAATCAACGGAATCCCCGAATACTCCAAAAACATCAGGAGAAAGCAGATGGATTGGCGAGCTTTTTAAAAAAGAAATGGGAAGAAATTAAATATTTAGAAAACAGTCTTAAGTCTGCGAAGGGAGATAAGAAATAGGACTAAAATCTAAATTACAAATGTCACCAGTTATCTAATATCTGGTGATTTTTATTTTGATTAAGTTTGAATATTATTTGTTATGTGGATTCCAATTTATCTAATTTATGCTAAAATGCGAAAGTAAAGGCTGACCGAGTCACCTCATTTTCAAAAAAGTCTGAATTGCCAAATTTCCCTCCGGAGGCCTTATTTCAAGTCCGACTTACACCGCTGATTATGAAAAAAATAGCATTTTTTTCAGGTACGCCAATGGGCTATTTAGCAGGTAGTTTTTTTGCAGGTAGTTCCACTGGCCAGCAGGGGATAATTAATTCCCTCATTTTGAGTCTGGGAAACTGGCAGTTTCATCTGCACCATTGGTTAATTGCCGCCTTGCTCTTGATATTTGCCCTATTTTTCTTAAGGAAGAGATATAGTATTAATCCCACGCTCTTCTATTTCTCGGTCGGTATTTTGAGCGGTTTAATCCTCCAGGGATTATTTGCTTATGACGATTGGCATAAAGTATTATTTAAAAAAATATAATCAAATAAAATAAATAAAAGCTATGAAATTTTTTAACAAGTATAAAAAGATAATAATAATCTTCGGCGTTGTTTTAGCGGTTATCTTGATCTATCAGATTTTTTTCAAGAAAAATGGGCCAGCTCTTACTTTGTATACGGTTTCCAGAGGCACGGTTATCCAGGAGGTTTCTGAGACGGGTACGATTAAAAAAGGAGAAAAAATTAACCTGTCTTTTAAAAGTGCAGGGAAAGTTGAAAAAGTCTATGTCGAGGTCGGGGAAGAGGTGAAAGAGGGGGATCCTCTGGCAAAATTGGATTCAAGACAATTATATATTCAGCTCGAAGAAGCAAAAGCTAGCTTGGATTTATACAGGGCCCAATTTAATAAATTAGTAGCTGGAGCGAGCACGCAGGATGTTCAGATCGCCAAAACCGCGGTAGACAATGCCGAGGCAAGCTCAGCCGCCGCTCAGCAATCTTTAGCGGACGTGAAATTGCAGGCTGAAGATTCTTTAGCCTCTGTTTATGAAAACGCATTTAGCACTTTAGATGATGCGTATCTGAAGATATTTAATTCTTATAGTGCTGCAGACTCTGTCCAAAGAGCTTATTTTCTTGCTAACGACCAGGAAGGTCTTAAAGTCAGGGAAAGCGTGGGAGTTATTTCGACAGCTATGTCTGGAGCTAAATCGTATTTGGATGCAGCCAAAGTCAGCTCAAAAAGGGCAGACACAGATGTAGCTCTCTCTAAAATGAAGGATTATTTAAGCGGTGTTTCAGGGGCTTTGAAAATTATTCGGGATAACTGCGAGACAGCAGGCTATCGCGACAGAGTGACTTTGGCCGAAAAAACCTCTCTTGATACGCACCGAGGCTATATCAACACCGCTTTAACCAATGTCGCCACTTCCCAACAAACTATTTCTTCCACTAAAATAACCAACGATTATAATATAAACACCGCCCAGGCAAGTGTCTCAGCGACAGCCGGAGCTTTAAAATTAGCTCAGGACCAGTATACAAAGGTTACGTCTGATCCAAGACAGGAGGATTTAGATTTGTATACCGCTCAAGTGAATCAAGCTGAGGCAAGAGTTTCTCTTTTGGAAAGTCAGATAGGTGATACTACTTTGCGAAGCCCAACCAGCGGGCAGATCGCAAGTATAGAGAAAAGAGAGGGAGAAATAGTCCAGGGGGTCATGATTACTCTTTTGCCAGCCAGTCCTTTTGAGGTTAGGGCCGATATTTACGAAGAGGATGTTGTAAAAATGAAAGTTGGGAATCCAGTTGAAATTTCCCTGGTCGCTTTCCCCGATCAAATTTTTACGGGCAAGGTTGTTGAAATAGATCCTGCCGGGCAATTGATAGACGGAGTCGTTTATTACGAGACAACCATTGATTTTGATAATGTCCCAGATGGCGTGAAACCGGAAATGACAGCAGATATAAACGTCAGGACCGCCATAAAAGAAAATGTGCTGTTTGTATCCAGATCAGCTTTGCAGACCAAAAACGGCAAAGATATAGTCCAGGTTTTGAAAGATGAAAAAACCGAAGACAGGGAAGTTGTAATCGGTCTTGAGGGCAAAGATAATACGGTGGAGATAGTCTCCGGACTGCAAGAAGGAGAAAAAATAGTCATAAAATAAATGCCGGATTCAATTATAAAACTAGAAGACGTTTGGAAGATTTATCTGCTTGATAAAGTGGAGTTGACTGCTTTAAAGGGTGTAAGCCTGGAAATCAATCCAGGTGATTTTGTCACTGTTATGGGTCCTTCGGGCTCGGGGAAATCCACCCTTTTAAATATGATCGGGGCTTTAGATTTCCCGACAAAAGGAAAGTTATTTCTAAATGGCAAGGATGTCTCTCTCCTTTCCGAAAACGAATTGGCTTTACTCCGCGGTAAAACCATAGGTTTTATTTTCCAAGAGTTTAACCTGTTGCCTAATCTCAACGCCCTGCAGAACGTGATGCTGCCGATGATTTTCCAAGGAGTGCCAGAGAAAGAAAGGGTAGAGAAAGCAAAAAGATTACTCGTGTCTGTCGGCCTGGAAGGCAGGATCATGCACCAGCCGGCCGAGCTTTCGGGAGGAGAACGCCAGAGGGTGGCCATAGCTCGGTCTTTTGCCAACGATCCTGAAATGGTGATAGCTGATGAGCCGACAGGAAATCTTGATTCAAAGACCGGCAAAATGATAATGGAAATTTTAGAGAAATTCCATAGCGAGAAAAAGAAAACCATCGTGGTTGTCACCCACGACCCGAATATCGCCGGTTACAGCGAAAAGATAGTGAATATCAAAGACGGGGAAGTCGTGGTTAATCATCATCAGGCAAGCGAAATTTTATGGCAGAAATAGGAAGCTCTCTTTTTAAGGGAGAAACAAAAGAATATTTCAGTATTGCTTTGAGAAATATCAGGACGAGGTCCTTGAGAAGCTGGCTGACGATTTTGGGAATTGTCATCGGTGTTTTTTTAATAATCAGCCTTCTCTCTCTGTCAGAGGGCTTGAAGTCGACTATTACCAAACAATTAAAATCTTTGGGAGGAGAAATGATTTTTGTCATGCCTGGAGATATGTCTAATCCTTTATCCATGTTCATGGGCGGAAGCAAATTTGAAAGACAAGATATAGAGGCGATTGGAAACGCAGAGGGGGTAGACAAGGTTTTGTCTATGTCTTATCAGAGCGGTGTTGCCAGATACGGAGAAGAAAGTAAAACAATATTTCTGGCCGGGATTCCCATGAAAATAGGGATAGAAGTTTTGGAAAAATTTCAGGGATGGAGTTTGGAAAAAGGTAGGTGGCCCAATACCGGCAAGAGGGAGGTTATCATCGGGCAACAGGTCGCAAATGAAATATTTAAAGAAAAGGTTGGAGTAAATACAGAGATCACCATTAAAGGCAGGCGGTTTGAAATAGTTGGAATATTAAACTCTTTGGGCAGCAAGAGCGATGATTCATATATTTATATGGACATGTCCTTGTACGAATGGCTTACCGGTGAAAAAAAAGGGACAGCTCAGCAGGTCATAGTTAAAATTCAGGACGGGAGTAATCTGGATCAGGTGGCTGAAAATATAAAGGAAAGTTTGCAGGAGACGAGAAAAAGAAGAGCGGGTACGGACACGGTTGATTTTAGCGTTATCACTTCGGAGAAAATGGGGGACATAGCCGGCAATATTTTGGGAGTAATTCAGATAGTTATTGTGGCTTTTGCCAGTATTGCCATTATTGTCGGGGGAATCGGCATAACTAATACAATGTTCACTTCGGTCAGGGAAAGAACTAAGGAAATCGGTATTATGAAGGCTATTGGGGCTAAAAACTCAGCTATTTTGACTATCTTTCTAATGGAAGCTGGGATTATAGGTTCAATAGGCGGAGTAGGGGGAACTTTACTGGGAGTCTTTTTTGCCAAGCTTATTGAAATATATGGGCAAGTACATCCCTTGTTCTATTTTGCAGCTTCAATATCACCGGGTCTGATTATTTTTGGATTGGTATTTCCGTTCTTTGTGGGATGTATAGCCGGGTTGCTTCCTGCAAAACAGGCGGCAAGCATGAAGCCGGTAGAAGCTTTAAGAAGATTTGAATAGATTAATTTTATGCAATATATTTATATTCTTATTGCCGGATTTTCGGGAGGAGCAGTAAGGGGATTGGTGGGTTTTATTAAACACCAATTTTCCTATAAAAATGTCGGATTTAAATTACCCTATTTTTTAGGAATGTCTTTTATTTCAGGGATAATCGGTTTACTGGCGGCTTTAGCCATTAAAGAGGTGGGACTTACTTTGGGAGGCGTTTTCAGCCCGGCTTTGAGTTTTATTGTAGGGTATGCCGGCGGAGATTTTCTGGAGAATATATACAAAATTATTATTAAAAAATCGTCTCTGACTAAATAAAATGGCTGTTTTAGAAATAAAAAAATATCCGGCTCCTGTTTTGAGAAAAAAAGCAGAGAAAGTTAAAGAAATTTCAGGAGAGATCGAAAAACTGATTGAAGATATGATAGAAACTTTAACTTTAAGTAAAGGGGTTGGCTTAGCTGCCCCTCAGGTTGGTGAGTCAAAAAGGGTAATCGTTATCAAACCCGGGGAGGAATTTATAGCTTTCATTAATCCCAGGATTGTTAAAAAATCAAAAGAGGTAGAATCTAAAGAGGAAGGGTGTTTAAGCTTCCCTGAATTATTTATAAATATCAAAAGGCCAAAGAAGGTGGAAGTTGCGGCCTTGAACAGAAAGGGTGAGGAGGTCAAAGTCTCAGCAGATAGTTTTACGGCCAGAGTTTTTCAACACGAGATAGATCATTTGGATGGAGTCTTATTTATAAACAAGATTGGTTTCTGGCAAAGGCTAGGACTAAAGAAAGAATTAAAACAGCATGGCTTTAATAAATGATCTAATCGGAGAGGGTTGGCTAAAGACGCCACAAATTATTTCGGCTTTTAATAAAATCAAAAGAGAGGATTTTTTACCGGACGATTCAAAGGACTTATCGGAGTTGAACAGGGCTTTACCCATAGGTTATGGACAGACCATTTCCCAGCCACTGACAGTGGCTTTTATGCTGGAACTTTTAGAGCCCAAAGAAGGGGATAAAATCCTGGATATAGGATCGGGATCTGGCTGGACAACAGCTCTACTGGCTGAAATCGTCGGTAAAAAAGGAAAGGTTATTTCCCTTGAGATTGTGCCTGAGTTGAAAGAATTTGGAGAGAGAAATGTTTCAAAGTATGATTTTATTAAAGAGGGGATTGTAGAATTTTTTCAGGCAGACGCCTCAGTCGGGTATGAGAAGTGCGCTCCTTATGATAAAATCTTGGCATCGGCTTCGGCCAGAAAAATTCCCAACGCCTGGAAAGAGCAGCTTAATATCGGAGGCAGGATTGTGGCTCCGAAGGATAGCTCCATCTGGCTTATCGTTAAAAAGTCCGAAGACATTTTTGAAGAGAAAGAATACCCGGGATTCGTTTTCGTGCCCCTAATAACAAAATGAACAAAAAAATTTATTCAATATTGTTTTCTTTATTCGTTTTTGCCTTGGTTTTTTTATTATATGTCACCGGCAGACCAGCCAATTACGTCGGCTTTTTCGAGGTGAAGCAAGGCCAGTCGCTCGGAGAAATTAGCAAAAGCTTAGTGGGTCAAAAGGTTTTAAACAACAGATATCCCTTTTATCTCTATGTTTTGATTTCTGGTAAGGCAAACGATCTAAAAACAGGAGAATATTCTTTTTCTCCAAAAGATAATTTTATAGATATCGCCAGCAAGATAATAAAAGGAGACACTTATAAGATAAAAATAACCTTCCCGGAAGGGTTTAATCTGAAAGAAATGGAGAGCAGATTAGAAAGCTCTGGATTGCCGTTGGAACTTGGAGATTTTTTCGTAAAAGACTTTAAGAATGACTTTGATTTTTTGAAGAATATTCCTGAAAGCGTAAGCCTGGAAGGATATCTGTTCCCGGATACCTATTTCTTTGCCCCGAATGTTAAAGAAAAAGAAATTGTCGAGATTTTTCTTCAAAATTTTGACAAGAAGTTTTCTCAGGACTTAAGAGATGAGGCTGTAAAACAGAAGAAAGAAATATCTGATATAGTGACTATGGCCTCTCTGATTGAAAAAGAGGTAAAAACCGAAGAAGATAAAAGATTGGTTTCAGGTATTTTTTGGAAAAGGATAGAGATAGGACAGCCGTTGCAGTCATGCGCCACTATTGCCTATGTCTTGAATGTTGATAAGTGGATTTATTCCTACGAGGACACCAGGATCGTTTCCCCCTACAATACTTACTTAAATCGCGGTTTGCCAGCAGGTCCTATTTGTAACCCCGGCCTTGAAAGCATTCTTGCTGCCTTGTATCCCCAAAAAAGCGACTATCTTTACTATTTATCTACTCCCGAAGGGAAGACTATTTTCAGTAAAACGCTTGAAGAGCACAATATGAATAAGGCTAAATATCTTAAATGAGGAAGCTTTTATTATCTGTTTTGGTTATTATCCTGTTGGTTGTCGGTCTTTTTATTCTCAAGGAGTATATGGAAGGCAAGGAGAAACAGACAATCCCGGTAGCAAACCAGGCTTCTGACCAGGGAGGGGTTATGCAGTTTACCGCGCCTTCAGAATAAAGCTCTTGACACAAAATTTAAAGGATATATACTTAGTACATCTGCAGACAGCAGGCATTCCATAAGTCCTGCCGAGGATAAAATAAAAAGGTTTCACTTTTTGTTGTATTCGTCTGCATAAGCAGCCGTTTTTTATTTAATTTATATAAATATGCCACAAACAAAACAGCAAAAACAGAAAATAGTGGAAGATTTAAAGGAAAAAATGAAAGGCCAGAAAGTGGTGGTCTTTTTCGATTTCACCGGGCTAAAGGTGAAAGACTTTTCTAATTTAAGAAAGAAGATAAAGTCAGCCGGTGACAGTTTAAAGGTGGCCAAAAAAACCCTACTCAGCTTAGTTTTTAAGAAAGAGGGGATAGATATTGATTTCAAAAAGATGGCAGGAGAGATAGCTTTGGTCTTTGGCTACAAAGACGAGGTGGCTCCGGCAAAAACCGTCTGGCAGTTTTCACAAGAGAATAAAAATGTGAAGATTCTGGGTGGATTCCTGGAAAACAAGTTTTTTGAAACAGACAAAATGATTGAGTTAGCTAAGCTTCCAAGCAGAGAGGAATTACTGGCCAGATTTGTAGGGACGGTATCTGCTCCAATTTCAAACTTTGTAAGTGTTTTACAAGGAAACATTAAAGGTCTGATCGTGGCGTTAAATGCCATAAGTAAAACAAAATAATTAAAAACAAAAACATATGTCAGAAGAAAAAAAAGTTGAAGTTCCGGAAAAGTTCGAAAAATTAGTTAAAGAGATCGAAAAAATGAGTGTTCTGGATTTGGCTGAATTGGTAAAGGTTTTAGAAGAGAAATTCGGCGTCTCAGCCGCAGCTCCCGTAATGGCAGCTCCCGTAGCAGCTCAAGGTGCAGCTCCTGCTGGCGAGGAAAAGAGCATTTTCAACGTTGTTCTAACTGCCCCTGGAGACAAGAAAATTGAAGTTATAAAGGTAGTCAGAGACGTTACCCAGAAAGGATTAAAGGAGGCTAAAGATATGGTTGACGCATCAGCTTCCTCTCCTCAAATAATAAAAGAGGGGGCTAAGAAAGAGGAAGCAGAGGAATTGAAGAAGAAATTTGAAGCAGCTGGAGCCAAGGTTGAATTAAAGTAAGTTTCCCGTAGAGTCAATCTTGTTGAAAAAAAATAAATAATGTGTTATCAAAAAGTCAGGAGCCATTCTTCTGATTTTTTGTTCTTAATAGGCTTCTAAATAAAGGAGGTGATGTAATACATGAATGTAATTTAAAAAGGGCGTATCGTACAAAGGCTGACATTCGGCAAAGACCGAAAAAATGGGGGTGTTAATGAAAACAAGGTTTCCAAGTATTCTTGGAGTTTTCGCAGCTATCTTCGTAGCTATCCTGGCGATAGCGGCCTTCCTCGTTATTCCGGCTGTCGGTCCACCTACGGTTACCGCGACCTCAAACCACCAGGCCATCATTTGCGGCGACTCGGCCACGTCGTCGTTGGCCCTGAACGTAAACAGGTTCGCCAACGAGCTGACGTGCGGCACCAACTCTTTGTATTCGTCTAACGGCGCGACAACCTTTTACGCCACATCTACGGCTGGGCAGCTGAACAACACCAGCAACGAACTGATAGTAGTCAACATGCTTGACCCTGCTGCTTACACCGGCGCAGCAACAGTTGCTTGTTTAGTCGCCGTCCCGGCGTCATACAATGCCATCTTTACAGCGTCTGCGCGATGGGCCGGTTCTGCCACCCCGGTAACACAGGGAGGTGTATCTATCGGCGGCGTTTATCTGACAACGATTAACGCCGTCGCAGCCTCCGCAAAGTCCGCTACATCCGCTACGTACGCGGCATAGGTCATCATCAGGGGACCCAGCAGAAGCACCTTTCTTCTGTATTGACCCCCACTGTCTTGGCTCGCCCCTCTGGTGCTGACTGAGGGGCGAGCAGACAGTTATATAAAGCACTTTTACGAAGATAAAAAGGCCAAAAGGCCTCTAAACCCGGTTTCCCAAAACCTGGTTTTTTTATTAGTCAGTTATCTTGTATACCTTCAGACCGTTGAGTAAATATATTTCTTTCCCGTCATTTGAAACGGCAAAATCCAAAAGATTATCAAACTTATCGCTCCTGTATTGTTTTATTACCAGTCCCAACTTATCGGTAATGATTATTTTCTTTTGAGCAGGTTCCATGAGGTATAAATAGGGGAGATTATTTGAAGTCACGATTCTTGACAAGTCTGTCGGCTCTGGAAAAATATCCACTTCTATTGCCTTTTGGAGGTATTTTGAATAATACTGGGAAATTGACTGGTCTTTGTTTATAACCCAGACTGAGCCGTCAACCGCCATAGACTGGCCGTCAATCGGTTTTTTGGCGTTGGGAGCGAGCCAGGTTTCAGGAGAACCCCATTTTGACGCTCCTAAATAAGGGTATCTTATTATCTCTCCGGTTGTCTTATCCAGAAAATAAAAGTTTCCTTTGTAAGAAGAGAAATTGCTAAAGTTAAATTCACTGAAAGGATTTTTAAGGGTAATAATATCTCCAAACTTACCATCTCTGAAGGTCACCAGGTTCTCTGACTTTGAGAAAAGCACGATAGAATTATCCATTAAATCAGCGGCGCTGACTCCGCTTCCTTTTGCTATGGGTACGGAGTAGATTTTTTTATCATTGTTTGAAAGATTTAATTCAAACAAGTTTGATGAGTAAGGGCTGTAGAAATATAGATTATTATTGGATAAGATTATTTTCTGAGCGATAAACCCTTGGGTTTCTCCGTCCGGCTTGGCGGAAAATTCAAAAATTTGTTGAGGGTCGGGGATCTCTATGACATTATTAAGTTTGGCGAAATCTTTGGAAATTTTATCAAATATAGAGCTAACCTGGTCGGAGATGGTTTTGGGAAGGGTAGCGGATATTTCTAGATAGGGAGAAAGTTTATCCCAGCTTTCTTTTAATAGGAAATTGGCGTTTCTGGCAGCCTGAGGTCTCGTTTCTATTAAAGCCAGGTAGTTTTCTGCCTTTAAGATATTGTCTTCTATTTTTCCAAGGTCGCTCTTATATATCTCCATCTGTTTTTTCTGTTGGCTTTCAAACACAGAAAACCCTCCTATTAAGAAT
>Ga0265297_10008688_pt1 | contig 13440 bp, 11 predicted proteins | sample Munlanlwell13791_FD_192502 | JGI IMG/M metagenome (GOLD analysis project Ga0265297, IMG submission 192502) | Leachate microbial communities from a municipal landfill in Southern Ontario, Canada - Leachate well 137-91 | ecosystem: Engineered > Solid waste > Landfill > Unclassified | place... | reverse complement strand
GGGGAATTGTTGATATGGGATGACTCGTTTTTATTGGATAGGGGGCGTGCTTTAGAGTTTTGCCGGCTGATCAAGGAAGAAAAAATTGATATAATCTGGAGTTGCAGCAGCCGGGTTAACCAGATTTCCGACGATTTAGCTAAAGAGCTTTATACGGCTGGATGCAGACTGATACTTTTTGGCGCAGAGTCAGGTTCTCAGTTGATCCTTGATTCAATTAATAAAAATACCACTTTGTTAAATATAAGCGATGCAATTTCTGCCTGTAGAAAAAACAGAATACTTTCTTTTTGCAGCTTTATCTTGGGTACGCCGCAGGAAAACGAGGAGACAATAGAAGAAACCTTGAGGTTTGTTAAGAAGATTAACCCTGATTTTGCTATTTTTTGTATTTTTTCCCCTTTGCCCGGATCTGTTTTCTTTGATAGATTTATTTCTACAGGGCAGCTTGATATAAGTAAATTGAATTGGGATAATTACATAAATTTATTATCAAATGCCCCGCCTGTTATTTCTTTGTGTCAAATTAGCGAAAAACGTTTGGTTTTGTTACAAAAAAAATGTTTCCGTAGTTTTTATTTCCGGCCTAAATATATATTACAGAGATTAAAAAATATCCGTTCCTGGGGTAATTTTTATCAGTCCTGGAGAGGCCTGTTGGCATTAGCCAGATTGCAATTAAATAAATTCAGATTCTAGGTTGTGAAACTAAATGAAAAACAGCATTAAGAACTATGTTTCAATTACCATAGATATCGATACGCTTGGCGAAGATTTTTCTACCGGGAACTTGTCTAAAAATGACTCGGAGAAGATACGCCGCCTTGCTTATAATAAGAGCTTGCCAAGAATTTTAGATATACTTCAAGGGCTTGGAATAAAAGCCACCTTTTTTATTATTGGAAAAGATGGGCTAATCCATAGCAATAAGAGGGTAATCCGTGATATTGCCAGCAGGGGGCATGAAATTGCTAACCATAGCCTGGCCCATCGAAGGGATTTAGTGAAATTAAATAAAAATGAGATTATTGAGGATATTTCTCTTTCCGGGAAAATCCTTTCTGATATTACAGGGGATAAATTGTATGGTTTCCGTATGCCCGGGTGCACTATTAACAATACAATCTTAAACGCACTGGAAGGAATGGGATATATTTACGATTCTTCCCTTAATTCATCTATTGCGTATAATTTAGCGAAATTACTATATAAAGGATTATTTGCTAAGGGCAATATTCCAGCTCCATGCCAGGGCATAAGTTCCCTAAGGGCTCCAGGCGAGCCATATTTCCCGGATAAAAAGAATATATTTACCAGTTCGAATAATAATAGCGGGATACTTGAGATACCCATCACATTAGTCCCATGGCTATCAATTCCATTTATGAATTATTTGCTGCTTACCGGCGGGTATAGAATCACTGAATTATTTTATCGCCTTATAAGGAGAAAGAGAAAATTCCTGAATTTTGTTATGCATGATAGTGAGCTAGCCTGTTTTGATGATTACCAGGGGCAGCACTTGTCTTGCCGGCTTTGCGGATGGCATCTCAATAAAGATATCCGTCTCCGGGAGGGGTTTGTTAATAAAATACTTAAGATGATTAGCTTAGATTATCAGTTTATCACTCTTAAGGAGTATGCTATGATATCAAAAGGAATAAACTCTGATCCTGCACGCTAAAATATATTAATTAGCGGTTGGATTATCGGGGGAGGAAGCGTGGTCAATAGATTAATTTTTATATTGAAGAAAATAGGCATTTTATTTATTGGCTTAATTTTCGTAATTCTTTTGCTGGAGATTTGCTTAAGGTCTGCAGGCTATCTTTATTCTATGAAAAGAAGCATGTCTGCCTTGGACCGTGGAGATATTTTTGGCTCGAATAATATAGAATGGTCTGTTAAAGAAAATAGCCTAAATTCCAATGGCACAAAAACTATATTATGCTTAGGGGATTCTTTTACTTTTGGCGGTAATGTTAAAGAAAAAGATTGCTATCCATATCAGCTTATGAAATTAATACGGCTAAAGAACAAAGGTGCGGGCGTAAGGATAATAAACAAGGGCCATTGTGAATATAATTCAAACCAGGTTCTCAGGGATTTTTTAAGCAATATAAAGAAATTCACACCTAAAATAATCATCCTTTTGGTGGGGTCAAGCGACAAATTTAACCTTATAGGCAATGAAGAACTGGATAGTAGGCTTATATATGAGCCGGATTACGAAGAGGGCAGGGGTGGCGGTGGTTTAACAGGCAAATCTGTATATTTTAATTTAAGAGATATGGTTTTAGAGTCGAGGGTATATAAAATAGCTAAAATTATAAAATTAAATTTAATCTATAGGAAATTATCTTGGGAGATCAAGGAGAATGGGGAGGCGTTATCTTCTATACATAGTCCAAAAATAAGGAATGAAAACTTTAAGAGCGTTTGTGCTGACCTGGAGAGATATTATTATCAGAAAAACTACGAAAAAGTTATGGAATTGGCTCTGGAGTCTATCAGGAACTGGCCTCTTGAACCGGAATATTATATCCGCGGGATTGGTAGTTTTTATGCTTTGGCATGGGCATATGATTTCCAGGGGAAATATGATAGCCAGTATGTGATTGATAGTTTTGATAATATGACTTTAAGCCGGCCGGAGCTTAAACAAAACAAAGTATTTCTAAAATACTACAAAAGGTTCAAAGACCTGCAGGAATCCGATGAATACTTAATTGAAAAACTAAAAAGTAACCTGGAAAAAATGATTAAGATATGCAAGGCAATGGATATTGATATAATAATCCAGAATTACCCGTCTTCTTACGTTATAGTCAATAATATACTGCGGGAAGCTGCGGCAAGGAATAACCTGTTATTTATCGACAATTATGCAATTTTTAATGAATTGATGATAAAGAATGGGAGAAATGTATATTTGATAGGGGATGATCATTGTACACCCGCCGGCTATAGAGTAATGGCTGAGAACATATATAATGCCGCAAAAGAACTGATTAATCGTTAGGCATCTGTGGGTTAAGAGATCTAGTAGTTTAAGGCAGGGGGAATGATTATGGGTAAGACGCGTTTTAAATCAAATAAAGATTTATTAATGTTATTATTTGTTTTGATCAAGAACAACAAAAAATGGTTTTTATTGCCCATTCTTTTCGTTCTCGCTGTGCTTAGCTTATTTGTTAATCTCACCGGTAATCAATCTGTATTACCAGCAATTTATGCTTTGTTTTGATGAAAAAGAAAATCTTATTAATTAGGACTCATAAGCATCTGAATGCTGGCGGACCAATACCGCCCATTGGCCTGCTATACATAGCTACGGCTATCCTAAAGAATTTTGCTGATACATATGAAGTAAAAATCATTAATTTGGGTCTGAATAATTTTACCGTAGATGATATTATATGCCAGATTAAATCTTATGATCCTTATATTCTAGGAATGAGTGTTTTAACTTGCGAAGCTGACATTATGCAGGAAATAGCTCAGCAAGCAAAGGCAATTAAAAAAGAAATTATTGTTTTAGTGGGCGGTCCCCATGCTAGCTTAGTGAAGGAAGGCATATTGCATGACAATAATATTGATTATGGAGTGATTGGCGAAGGCGAAAATACGATAATTGAGTTGTTGCGCGGGTTAGAAAATAAGAAGGATATATCAAGCATAAAAGGTATTGTCTGCCGCAATAATAATAGTATTTCTTGTACGCAAAGGGCAGAATATGTCGCTGATTTGGATAGCCTGGATATTCTACCCGATGCCTGGGGGTTAATTGATTTAAAAGAATATGCCAGATGCGCTAATTGGAACGGGGCAGGAAAGGAAAAGCTTTACGCTCCCGTATTAACTTCTAGGGGCTGTCCGTTTAATTGCGCATTTTGTAATAGTAGAAATATTTTTGGCAGGGGTTTTAGGACTCGTTCGCCGGAAAACGTATTTTCAGAGATGTTGTTTCTGTATAGAAAATACGGGATTAAAGAAATTCATATCATTGATGATGTATTTAATTTTAACAGCGAGAGGGTAAACCGGATTTGTTCATTGATTATAAATTCCGGGATAGATTTCAGCCTGGCATTTCCTAATGGCTTAAGGATTGATATGATGACGGAGGAAATGATCTCTAGTTTAAAGAGGGCGGGAACTTACAAGATAAATTATGGGATTGAAACTGCTGAAGCAGGCATGCAGCAAATTATAAATAAGGAGCTCAATCTTACATACGCAAATGACATAATTAATAAAACCATGGACGCGGGAATAATTACCGCCGGTTACTTCATTTTGGGTTTTCCCAATGAAAGTTGCGAAAACATGATGAAAACAGTCAAATTTGCTTTGGGGTCAAATTTAGATAATGCCTATTTCTTTAAATACACCAATTTTCTGGATAGCGGACTTGACGATAAAAAAGGAAAGGATGAAGAAAAAATAAGCCATGGCCATGATGATCTGCATTTCTATTCTTTAGCTCGGCCAGGCGTCAATATGCCGGCGGCAAAATTAAACAACATTATATTAAAGGCCCAGCAGGATTTTTATTTGAATCCCAGGAGGATCTTGCGTGGGATTTTAAGGGCTAAGCACAAGCTGGTGTATTTAAGAAACCTTTTGAATGCTTTTTCCCGGATCTTACAATCATATTTGTTTAGAGAGTTAATATTTAATAATAAATTAGATACTGGACAATCTTAAAGGTATGGGCAGGCAGATAAAAACCCTCTTAATCAATCCTCCGTTTACTACTGAGTCTATATATGGAAAATTTGCAGGCGCTGGCGCCGACCACGCGCCTTTGTCCTTAGGATATATTGCTGCGTATCTTTTAAAACATGGCAAGGACGTAAAAATTATTGATGCGGCAAAATTAAAACTGGATATCTCCGGGATATCCAAGATGATCTCTGCTTATTCCCCTGATATCGTTGGTCTGCATACATGCACCCCGAATATTAATACGGTCAAGCTTTTAGCTTCAGAGATAAAAGATTTATCATCGGATATTCTGGTAATTGCGGGGGGTCCGCATTTTTTATATAATCCGGCTGAAGAAGTCAAAAATTCAAAACTGGATATTATCGTTATCGGTGAAGGAGAAGGAACCTGTCTAGAAATAGTTGAGGGCCTGGAGCAAGGTAATTTAGGCCAGTTTATTTCGGAGAGATCCCCGTGGATAAGGGGGATTGTCTATAAAGATAATAATACCGTAAAGATAAATCCACCGCGAGACCCAATCGTGGATATTGATTCTATTCCCTTTCCGGCTAGACATCTGCTGCCGCCTTTACATACCTATAGATCTACAATTGCTACTTTCAAGCGCCTGCCTTCTACTATAGTTTTAACATCGCGGGGATGCCCTTTTAGTTGTATATATTGCCATAATTCGGCACAAAGAATAAAATTTCGCATGCATAGCATAGGTTATGTTATGGAAGAAGTCGATGAATTAATTAATAAGTATAAAATCAGGGATATCACGTTTGTCGATGATATTTTTACTGTAGACAGGGGCAGGACTTTTGCGATTTGTAAGGAACTGGCAAAAAGAAAGGACAGATTGTGTTGGGTCTGTAATATAAAAGTTGGCTTAGTAGATAAAGAAATGCTCAAGGTTTTAAAAGATTCTGGCTGTTGGCTGGTGATGTTCGGGGTGGATAGCGGCAATCAGGGGATTATTGATACAATGGAAAGAAAGTTTGCCTTGGAAGAAGCAGAGCAGGTGTGTGATTGGTGCAGAGATATTGGTCTGATGATTCATCCGAACTTTATTATAGGCAATCCAGGGGAAACAGTAGAAGCTATTAATGAGAGTATAAATTTTGCCAGGAAGATATATTGTCATTATCCAGTTTTCATGACCATGGTTCCCTATCCGGGGACAAAATTGTGGGACAATCTGCATAGATATGGTAGATTGGCTACTGATAACTTTGACAGTTTTACCTTTGGAAGCGAAAAGCCTTGTTTTATCCCCTATGGGCTGACGGAAGGCTTAATAATAAAAAAAAGAAAAGAAGCTTACCTGAAATGCTACCTTAATTTTCCTATGGTGTTAAGGCATATATGTTCAATAAAATCATTCGAAGATATCAGGCGTCTTTTAAGAGCTTTTAGGGTTTTGATAGGTATATAGCCATAATTTTACACCTTTTATAAAATGCGAATTAATAAATCTACGATTATTGTTTTATTATTTATAATTGCCATGGAAATTACAGCTTATTTAATATTGCCAAATAACAAGCTGGGCACATTAGACGCTATTCTACAGGTTGTTGAGGAAGATCAAGTCCTTTTCTGGAGACAAAGGCCGCATTTAAACATAGAGTTTCAAGGGGTAAATGTCTCTACTAATTCATTGGGATTCAGGGGCGAGGGTATCTCTGCCGGCAAGAGTAAACAGTCTTACCGTATAATATGCCTTGGCGCTTCTCCGACATTTGGTTGGGGTGTTAATTTTCAAAATACATATCCGTTTCTTGTTGAACAAAAACTTAAAGAAATATTTCCAGCTAAGGATATCGAAGTTATTAATGCTGGGCAGATTGGCTATAGTTCATATCAAGGCAACATTCTGTTAGAGGAATATTTATTAGAGTTTTCCCCGGATTTGATTACAGTTTCTTATGTTTTAAACGATATTGACAGGTATAGATTTTACGGCAATAAAGGAGTCAGCGATAAAGAATTAATTTTAAATAATCCTTTTGAGATAGCAATAAACAACACTATCCCCAACATCAGATCCCTTGTCTTTATGAAAAAGATTATTTCTAAATTCATAGACAATAATGAAAAATTGGGCGCCAGTATATTTAAAAAACAATATAATTTAGCTAGGGTCCGTGTATCCGGGGATGACTATAGGGAGAATCTTGTTAAAATAATAAATATAGCCAGGGCCAATAATATTAAACTCATTTTTATTAAAATGCCCATCAATCTTTCGCTGCCTCATTTAACAGATAGCGAAAATGACATCTTGAAAGACGGAAAAATCATTAGCGCCTTTTATTACGACCAGGCAGTTAAATATGAGAAAATGCATGATTATCATGAAGCGCTAATTCTTTTTAAGAAAGCAAAAGATTATCAAGTAATTGAATGTGCCCAAGACGGAGCAGGTTATCATAAGATTATGGAGGAAGTATCCTGCGAATATAGCGTCCCTTTGATAGACGCTGATAGAATTTTTAGAGTGGAAGGCAAAGACAAGAACTTATTTAATCTGCCATATGATCCAGTGCATCCTAACCCCGAAGGCCATAAGATTATATCTGAGGCTTTATATAATGAGATTACGTCTTTAGCTGATTTAAGAAAATAAAACATGTTAACTCTGTAAATAAAAGCAGGAATTTATAAAAGAGATTCCAATTTAACGATAAGCGTGCAATTAAGCATTTATTATTTTAAAATATGAAGTTAAGCATAATTTGCCCCGCCTGCAATGAAAAAGGCAATTTAAAAGAGCTAATTGAACGGGTTTTTTCTTCGTTGCCTGATTTATTTAAGAATAACAATGCTGAATTAATTTTTGTTGATGATGGCAGCAATGATGGCAGCAGGGAATTGTTAGAGAACTTATTAAAGAAAAATAGCAGTATCAAGTTGTTAATTCATGATGAACGAAGAGGCCAGGCAGCAGCTTTAAGCTCGGGTTTTCTGTCGGCTGCCGGAGATATAATTATTACTATGGATGCGGATTTACAGGTTTTTCCGGAAGATTTACCCCTTTTTCTAAATAAGATGGATGAAGGATTTGATTTTGTCAATGGGGCAAGAATAGCAAGGCAGGATGGGGTGATTTTAAAATTATCTTCTAGGTTCCTTAGTTTTTTAATAAGTACTATTTTAAATATCAAGATAAAGGATGCGGCTAGTAATTTTACTGCAGTCAAGAGGAGATTTGTCAAGAACCTGCGACTATTAGCTAACGACCATCGTTATATTATCCTTATTGTTAAGAGCCGCGGGGCAACCAGGATTACGGAAATAAAAGTACGCCATGCTATGAGGCAGAAAGGAAGATCTAAATATAAACTGTCAAAGGTTATATCTGCTATACCTGAACTGTTCTCGTTTTATTCAAGATTTAAGAAAGGTTATTACTGTGTAAATTAGGGGCCATAATAATCAAAGGCGTGGCCTGGACGGTACTTTAATAAAAATTTAAGAGGATAAAAGGAAAATGATTCAGGAAGCGATTGTTTTTTTAAACCCTCCTTATAAATATGCCATTCAAAGAAAATTACGATGTTCTCCAAGGCGTTGTGGTAACATATTCCCGCCCTTAGAATTATTATATCTAGCTTCGCTAATAAACGAAAAGGGCAGCCTAGAGATTATTTTTACAGATGCAATAGCCGATAGGCTAACGCTTAGGGAAATAATAGACAGATTAAAAAAGTATCGCGTAAGGATTATAGTTTTTATGCCGGGTTTTGAATCCTTGGAAGAAGATTTAAAAACCATATCTAAAATCAAGGAAAGCCTAAATAAAGATTGCCGGGTAATAAGCTTTGGTTATTTGCCGACTTTATATTTCAGGGATATTTTTAAGGCGTTTCCTCTAGTAGACTATATAATTATGGGGGAACCGGAAATAACATTCAAAGAGCTGTATGATGCTATAATTCTGGATAATAAGGACATAAGAAAAATAAAAGGTTTGGCCTTAAACCAGGGCACAGTACCAATTTTAAATGAAGCTAGGCTTGAGAAGCTTGATTTAAACTGCCTGCCCTTTCCCAATAGAAAATTATTGAGGAATAATTCTTATTCTGATCCATTTTTGAAGGGGCCCATGACAAGCGTAATTACTTCCCGGGGATGCCCGCATAGATGTGTTTTTTGTGTCGATTCCTATGGGCATGTTTTTCGCCGGAGGGCAGCGGATAATGTTGTTCGTGAGTTGAAACATATTGTTTATGATCTTGGTATCAACAATGTTAGATTTATGGATGATAATTTTACCGCGGATAGAAATAATCTCATTAGCATATGCAAGGGGATAATTGAAAATAAAATAGATATTGCCTGGACCTGTTTAAGCCGGGTTGATACTTTTGACAAAGAAATGTTGGCTTATATGGCACGGGCGGGGTGCAAGGCTATATTCCTTGGTATAGAAAGCGGGTCCCAGAAGATCCTCGATTATTATAAAAAAGGCTATTCCGTTGATATAATAAAGAGACAATGCCGGTTAATAAAAGAGGCAGGCATTGATATTGTTTCCTGGTTTGTTTTAGGTGCGCCAATAGAAACACTCGATGATATCAGAAAGAGCCTAAAATTATCCCTGGAGATTGATTCCGATTTTATCTGTCTGAATGAACTACGGCCAATGCCTGCTACCGATATCTTTAATAAGCTAAGAGACCATATCCGTGTTTCTTTATTTCCATTCAATATCAGTTATGCGCCATTTTCTTTAAGTGCTAAAGAAGTTGCGCGTTTACGGAGGATATTTTATATAAGATTTTATTTTTCGCCAAAGATAATTTGGAAAATTTTATTGCGCTTTATCAGGAATCCGGAGAATATAATGTTTTTTTTACGGGAGTTTATTTCAGCAACCAGGTTGAGTTATATTGAAAAATAAAATAATTATAATATTGGAATATCTTTAAAGTATGAATCCATGGAAGATAAGTTTTAACCGGCCTTTGAAATGGGGTGATTTATGGGGTTTACGCTGGATCCTTTTTACTATATTTATCCGGCTATGCAGGCCAAAAATATCTGCAAACATTTTCCGTTTCCTCCTTGGATGTATTTTAAAAAAAGACAAGGTTTCGCATATGCCGTTATATATGGTATTAGAACCAAGCTCCCGGTGTAATTTGAGCTGTAAGATGTGCTGGAGGTCGCTGTATAAGACAAATAGAGTAGAGTCCGATATGTCCTATGACAATTTTACAAAGGTTATTGATAAAATCGGAGACTATCTAATCTTCGTAGTGCTATGGAATTATGGTGAACCACTGCTAAATCCTAATTTGGACAGGATGATAGAGTATTGTTCAAAAAAAGGGATAATCACTGTTTTAAGCACCAATGGTAATCTGCTTAGTAAGGAAAGAAGCTTAGGGCTATTCAGCGCCGGCTTAAAATACCTGATTGTTTGCGTAGATGCAGTTACCGATGATATTTACCAAAAGTATAGAGGCGCTGTGAAATTATCAGAGATAAAGAATAATATAGTACAGGCGTGTAAATTAAGAAAAGAAAACAAACTTAAATTTCCTGTTATAGAGTTACAATTTATTGTGATGAGAGAAAACGAACATCAGGTTGATGATTTTTTACTTATGGCTTATTCCTGGGGAGTGGATAGGGCCTCTTTAAAAAAATTCAGTGCGCTTTTAGGTTCCGGACCGCTGGATGAATTTATGCCTCTAAATAATAATTATCTCCTGGATTGCTATAAAAAACCTGGATCTATCCGCAAAGGTTTTTGTTTTGCCCCTTGGCAGTCCCTGGTTATCAACTCAGATGGCTGGGTCCTGCCCTGTTGTTCGGATTATTTCTGTACCGAGAAAATGGGCAATATACTTGAAGAAGATATAAGCCAAATATGGAACAATAGCCGGTGTATTAAGTTCCGCAGGCAGATAAAGCATGATATAAATTCAATTGATATCTGCCGTGATTGCCCGCATGATTCCGGTCAATCCGGCTCTTTTGTATTGACAAAACAATTCTAATTAATATATGACAATATCTGCAATAATACCGGCTTATCACCCACGCAATATTAGAGAATGCGTATTGGCAATAGCCTGTTCTAGATATAAACCGCATGAGATCATCTTGGTTGACGATAATTCTAAAATCGATTATTTCAAAGATGTAGAGCAATATTGCAAAATAATAAAATTAGATAAACATTCAGGGGCAGCCAGAGCCAGGAATGCCGGCGCGCTAGCTTCAAAAGGCGAATTACTTTGTTTTATTGATTCCGATGTATTGGTTTTTGAAGATACACTGGAATTAATAGCTTCTATATTTAGAAAAGATCCTGAAATATCCGCGGTTCAGACAGCCTGCATAGATAGGTGTGGTTTTGTAAATTTTGCTAGCCAATATCAGAATCTGTATTTTCATTATAATACCATAACGATTAGGGAAAAATATCTTGCTACAATAATAGGTCATTGTTTTGCGGTAAGGAGAAAAGATTTTGATTTGGCAGGAGGATTTGATGAAGAGATTATGGGGGCTAGCGTTGAGGACGGTAATTTTGGGTTGAAGTTATATAAGCTTCATAAGAAGATCTATTTGGATCAGGGGATTAAGATATGGCACAAGAGAAACCTTAGCCCGTTGACGGTTATAAATAAGATGTTCACAAAATCATCCGATAAAATCTATACTTTATTAAAGTCCGGTGATCTCTTTAAAGTTAACCCGGATAAGACAGAACATTCAAAAATGAAGATAGCTGCTATACTGGCAGCTTTATTATCAGCTTTAAGTTTAATAAGCTCGATATTCTTTCCCCGGATATTATTTGTTGCCTTGTTTATCCTATTGGTATATTTATTGTGCAGCGGACAGTTTGTTTTCTTCTGTTTACGGAAAAATGGTTCAATTTTTGCAGTTAAGGCGGTTTTATTCCATTACCTGAACTGTTTTTTTTCTTCCTTAGGGATAATTTCGGGGCTGTTCAGGTTTCTTAAATATAGGTTTATAGAATGATGCAATATATCAAACAATGTTTCAATCTGGTAGATAAAAGAGGCATGTTCCCTGAATATCTGACACTATTTGTTACTAATAAGTGTAATTCATCCTGCCGGCATTGTTTTTATTGGCAAAGTTTAAATTCTAGCGAAAAAGACTTAAGCTGTGATGAAATTAATAAGTTATCCAGCAATATGGATAATTTTCTGTTTTTATTGATAACTGGCGGAGAGCCGTTCCTTAGAGACGATATCCCTGAGATTGTAAAAATCTTTTACAGGAAGAATTGTCTGAAGAAATTAGCGATAGCAACTAACGGTTACTTTGTAGAAAATATAGAGAAAGGAGTTGAGGGGATCTTAAGGGAATGCCCGGGATTAGAGTTAAATGTTAATATTTCTCTTGATGGTATAGGCGAAGACCATGATAGGATAAGGGGAAAAGATGGTATGTTTGCTAAGGCGATTGCTGCCACAAAAGTTATAAAGCAACTTAAAATGCATTATCCGGATTTATTGCTTTCTGTTATTTATACTTTCTCAGCCCTTAATGAAAATAAGGCTGCAAGCGATTATCAGTATATAAAGAAAACTATCAAACCGGACTATTTTAATCTTTCTTTAGTCAGGGGCAATACCAGGGAGCAAGGCCTAAGGGTAGGTAATATTAGGGAATATAATAATCTTTGGAGTGAAATAAAGAAAGATATTCTATCCAAATGCTTCAGGCAATCTGTTTTATCCAGATTATTATCTGCTGCTAAAGTAACAGCCAAGGACCTGGCGTTAAAAACATTGATGCAGGATAGGTATATAACTCCATGCTATGCTGGTAAAACCAATATAGTTATTTACCCTAACGGTGATGTTTATCCTTGTGAGCTCTTAGAGGAGGGGTTTGGGAATTTACGAAAAGAAGGCTACGATCTTAGAAAAATATTGTTTTCGGCAAGCTCTAGAAAAATAAAGGAAAGAATTCATAAGAAAAGATGTTATTGTTACCATGGTTGTAATGCCCTGCCCAATGTTCTATACAATGTCAGATATTTACCAGAGATAGCAATAAACTATTGTAAGCAGTATTTTATGAGTAAAAATTAATTATGGCCATAACATCTACCCAGAAAAATAAGCTGGTTATTTTATCGCTGCTTATATTATTTTTTATCTTTATACGGATAATGATAATATCATGTTCAGAAATCCTGATCCGGCAAGGAGAAGAGCCTTATGTAGGAACAATTGCTAAGGGGATTCTCGAGGGATGGATTTCTTCGGTTTGGGATTATCAGCGTATTCCGTATGTCGGCGGTCATGTTATGGCGGCTTATCTTGCCTTGCCATTTTTTATATTATTCGGTTTTAAGCAAATTGCCCTGGTGACCGCCGCTATTATAATTGGTTTAACAGGACTGGTCTTTCTTTATATTCTTTGCGAAAAATATTTTAATAGGAGGGTGGCGGTTATCAGCTGCGTGCTTTATATTTTGCCTCCTCCGTTATTGATGGTGCGTTCATTGATATTTAACGGCTCACATAGCGAATCGGTAGTTTTTACCATTTTAGTTTTCTTCGTATTCTTAAATACGCTTTATAATAAAAGATCGGTTTTAAATTATTCCATATTGGGGTTATTAAGTGGAATTAGTTTTTCTTACCTGTATACAAATGCCATTTCGATTCTAACGTGTTTGTTTATCTGGATTACGATAAAAAGGAAGGTTTTTTTGAAAAA
>Ga0265297_10008687_pt1 | contig 13440 bp, 26 predicted proteins | sample Munlanlwell13791_FD_192502 | JGI IMG/M metagenome (GOLD analysis project Ga0265297, IMG submission 192502) | Leachate microbial communities from a municipal landfill in Southern Ontario, Canada - Leachate well 137-91 | ecosystem: Engineered > Solid waste > Landfill > Unclassified | place... | reverse complement strand
GCTCAGATACAACGTAGGGTCGTACGATGTCGGATTCGGATATGCCGCGCTCTACAACAACGTAGGGTCGTACGATGTCGGATTCGGATCTGCCGCGCTCAGATACGGCCAGGGCAATTACAACCTCGCCATAGGCCACGAGGCTTGGTCGAGTTTCCTGGAAAACGTTGGGGGCGCGAAGACATTTGATTACACGGCTGTTGATCCTGCCACTGATCGAATCACAGTAACGGCCCATGGGTTCGGGTCGACAAACGCTTATGTAAATCTCAAATACACTCAGGGCACGAGCGCGATAACCGGTCTGACCGACGGCGCAATCATCCAAGCGAAGATCATCGACGCCAATACTGTTGAGACGACGCAGACCAACAACATCACAGTGGCCGGGACCGGCACGGGGCACACGCTGACTCCGCAATACAGCTACTCGAACACGATGGTCTTCGGATATGGAGCGAACCCGAGCGCATCCAACCAAGTGGTGCTCGGCAATGATTCCGTGACTCAAACGCTGTTGAAGGGGGATGTCTATCTCGCTGAGAATTATGACCTCTACATTCCAGCGGGCAAGTTCGCGGTGACGGCGGACGCCTCGAGCACCATCACCGTGCCGAGCACGGGCTCGTCCGTTGCGCTTACGCTGAGCAATCTGGAAGCGACGAACACGTCCGAGCTGCTTTCGCTGTACAACGACGCCACGGCTTCGACGGGATACGCCATCTACTTGCAGGGGGACCAGGGCGATGTCGACGGCGTCAGCCCCGAGATTGCTTGGGGTCATCGTATCTGGACGCCGGGCTCTTTGACTGTCGGTCGCGAAACGGCGAGCGAGACGCGCTCGTTTTTCCGCGCCACACGATATGTCACCACCCCCGAAAGCTACCAATCCAGGGCGATAATCAGAGCCGAGAGCACTGACCTAACGGCATACGGCGAGGTGCTGGCGAGGGTTCGTGATGACCTTGATACTACATTCTCCGCAGGAATCGAGCTGAACTGCACTCACGGAATTTATCTCAGTGCCGGAACGGATTTGAACTTCACCGATCAATACCGGCCAGGCTCCGGTTGGTCTCTGCTTGCTGGCATCCCGTTGTCCGCGTCTTCCGACGAGTGGGACGACATCGAGACGTTGATTGGCTCCGAGGGCTCGCTGTTTGCCGCTATCATAGCCGCGTCCCTCACGGGCGGCTCCGGTGTTGCCGACCTCCAAGACGCCTATGACGGCGGGTATGCTATCGTCATCGACTCGAACCCGGTCACCATAACGGCTCCGGATGAATGCGCCACCTATGCCTTGGCACTCAACGCTAACGACACGACAAACGACATGGCGGCGCTGTACGTTCTCACGAGCGTCAACTGTGACGGCATCCTCGTCAACTGCGGGACCGGCGGATACGCGCTCTATCTTGACGGCGACTCTAACAACCTGTTTGGCGTCGACTCGCTTGGAATATACTCGAACGGCACCACCTATCTAGAATCCGACACGGTTTTAAACGTCGGTGCTCCGAAGTGCAATGTGTGGGGGATCACGAAGCTTGACTTGGCTGCAACAACGGCGGTTGACATCACGACGGCAACGCTGACGGTCGATGTCAATTCATTCATCCTCGACACCTGCGTCATTACCGCTGACGGCAGCGAGATAAACAACGTGCTGCACATCGATTACGGAACGGAGGCCACTCCATCCACTTGGAGTTCCGGGACGGTGACGGCCAATTACGCCACGGGCAAGCCCATGCAAACGGTGACGGTTGACGACGATGTAACCACGGTCAACATCACTTCACCCGATGGAATCAATGGGTACTCGCTGCTTTTTGCATCCGACGAATTAGGATCTTACAACATCCCGCTGAGTACGTTTCAGAAAACAGGCGGCGGCGGAACGTTCATATGGGCTCAAGGGTTGACAGATAACTTTGACGTTGGAGTGGTAACTGGACGTAGAATTGAAGTTCTTGTCACGATGGAATATCGTGGTTCTGACACCTGGTATTGCTCTTACACAATCATGGACCTCGGAGCGGTGGCGTAATGGCAATAGGAATATTAGGATCGGCAAGCTATCCAGCGAGTACAGGCAAATCAAGCCCATTGGAATGGGAACATGATTTAGATGCCGGTAGTAATCGGATAGTAGTGGTAGCTGTAGGGCTAGAATGCGACGACATCAGTAATCCGGAGCCCGTCGCCGTTACCTATGGTGGCGTGGCAATGGCTGAGGTGCACAAGCGTGTACTAGCTGCCAGCTCGAATTATACTTACTGCGGAGTGTTCGTACTGTACGAAACTGATTTGCCGGAAGATGGCTTCAACACTGTCTCAGTTACCTATGGAGGCACTACAGGAGACGAAATATCAGGCGTTGCTATAGCGTTTAGCGGCGTGGATCAAGGTGGTGAAACAGGTTATGACGATGACGCCGGGGAAGATATAAAAAAAACAACTTTGACGGTATCCATGTCCGCTGGCGATGTGTCAGTTATTGCAGTTGCAAATGGAGATCAAACTGGAACATTCACACACGATGCCAGTCAAATTGAGATTATGGATGTTGGAAGCTTTCTATGCCAGATAGCATCAGCCTATTTAATTGCCAGTGGCAATGTCGCGTCTCTGTCTTCCACTTGTACTAAGACACAAGATCAAGTCGAGGTAGGTGTTTGGTGGTCTCCGTATGTGGAGCCGTCGCCGCCGACTGGCGCGGGTCTATTGATGGACGACGGGCCGGAAGCCCAAGCTTTCCTTGCGGCGCTGGAAGGGAAGACCGTAATGGCGGCGGCTAGCGCCTGGCTCAAGTCAGCAGTGGGCTCGGCTGGCGTCGTGAACATCGACGCCACGGGAGAAGGGATACAACCGAAATGACCGACGACACACGAAAACTGATAGAGCTTACAGCTGACCTAGCGGCGACTCATACGGCAGCTAGGGTCATGGGGGACATGAACGACCTTCGGGAAACCGTGACCCGTATCGATGAACGCACAAAGACCTTCCCATCCCGAGAGGAGATTGAAGAGAAAATAACAAAGACGGTCGGCAAGGCAATCAAGCAATGCCAGGCGGGGCAATCTCATTCTGGAGCGGGTCCGTTGCTTACAAAGAAACAGTGGGCGCAAATTATATCAATAGTCATCGCTCTCTTGTCGGCCGCGGCCGGGTTGACCGTGGCGGCACAGTAAAGATGACTTTCGATTTTGAAAATGGTATTTAGAAACAGGCCGACTCACCGGCCACGGAACAAAGCGAGGATGAGATGAAACGATTGCAGATGGAACGAAACGAAACCAAGGTCATCGACGTGAGCGTTTCGACGCTCGTTGTCGAGTTCGAGCGGGAGAAGACCGACGAAGGCGGCGGCGTGCTGAGTGTGATGGTCAAGTTCGGGCATGGCCCGGATGCCATGCGCCGGCGCATCCTGCCCGGGCAAACCGGATTCGAGCTGTTTAAGTCGGTCAAGTGGGGAAAGCTCCTCACTGACTACATGGCCCAAGAGTTCCCGGACGCGGCGATCTCCGATGTCGCGACGAAGAAAACGGCGGTAAAGGAATAACAAGAGGTGGGAAAAATGACGAAAGGCAACGAAAAGAAACTGAAATCGGTCGACGAAACGGCGAAACCAGCACCTGAACCCGTGGTGCTCAAGACGAACGACGACCTGGTAACTCTGGCGTCCTTGCTGAACGCCTCTTTGGGGACGCTAAAGGACAAGCCATTCCATTGGGCCTACTATGCCCTTGACAAGCTCCAACGGCCGCTCAAGGCGTTCCAGGCCCGGCTTGCTCTGCATCCCGACGCCAAGGAGTTCAACAAACAGACCCGGGCGGGGCAAGAAGACGAACGCTTCAAGGGATACAGGGAAAACGCGGTGGCTGTCCGCGATGAAGAGCTACAAGAGCCTATCGAAATCAGACGATTCAGAGCAGAATGGATGTCCGGCAACATCCCGGCGCCGTTGGCCGCGGCTCTCCTCCAGTTTGGCCTTCTGGACGACCCTACTAAGTTCGAGGAGATGCTTTACTCGGACGAGGAGTAACGACCATGACTATCAATCTCGAAACCGAATACGGAGCAAGAGCTAACCCCGCGGATTCTGATTACCCTTTCGGTTCATTCAAAAACGAGTCGGTTCAAGGCTCCGATGATGGTACGCCGATTGAGGTGGCCTGGGGCAACGATATGCTCGGCTTCTTTCAGGCTCTCCTCGACAGAGCGAGTATCACTCCGTCGAATTCGCCCGATACCGCTCCGGAGAGTCAGACGCTGGCCGCTTTGCTCAAGAACCTGTCGGACACGGCGCCGCCCCAGGCGAGCCCAAACGCGCTTTGCGAGGGGCTTCCAAACGCCGTGGACAAGTGGCACGATCCGGCCGCGTTTCCAAACACCTTGACCACCGGTGTTGCCATTCGAGATGCCTGTCTCGGGTGGGGCACGGATACGCGCCCATTTCTTTGGGTATCGCACGGAGATGATAGTATAGCGAAGCTTACCGGGTGCTGGGACTACGAAGGGGCGCCGGCGCTCGCCGCGGCCGTATCTCCGTCCTATCCGTCAACCCCGGACATGGTCCTCGCGATTTGCTGTGATTCTGACTACCTATATATAGCTTGGTGTGCGACCGCTGGGGATATCCAGGTAACCAAGTTCGACGCCGCGACCCTGGCCGAAGTGTGGACGTGCGACACGGGCGTTACTTCATCGGCATACGAAGATCGCATCCGCCTGATTGTTGCGAATACCAGCAACCTCGCGATACTGCTCCCGGGAAACTGTGATGACGGCACGGTCGGCTATGGCGTGGCGATCATAACCAAAAGCGACGGAACCATCTACCCCAAAACCAGCGTGGCGGCCGGCGTCGGTGTGTCTTTCGTTCCGGAATCGGGGGCGCTCGTATCGGATGGAACGGCGGTCTACTTCTTGTGGCTCGACAATGTCGGCGGCGGAACGAGAGACTACACCCTTTCGAGAACGGTAATAGCCACAAGGACAAACACAAACACCTTGATCCGACAGGTGACGGTTCCTAACTGGGGCACGTATCCGGGGGGGCTGGTTGCGGTGAGTGCCGGACGGATCCTTATCCCTTGCTGCAACGGAGAAGTGGATCTTTATGATGACGGGACGGTCTACAACCAATTCGATATCGACGCGACCGCTTGGGATGGCGTCGGGGCGAGCGAGTATGGCCTTCCAGTGGGCTTTGACGGGCTGAACGTGTGGTTGGGCTTCCTCTTGTATGGAGAGCAGCCAGCGGGGTATCACAGGCTTGTGAAAGCGCCGGCGTCGGTATGCGCTCCCGTGCTCGGCGCGACTCCGCCGGCGTCTCATCCGGTTATCTCTCCTTCCTTCGTCGCTTTGGAAGCCGATACTCGTCCGGCGAACGCCTGGCCCGGGAACATGGTCTTTGACGGCCGCGACATGTGGCTGGTTCATCCGGATGGCCATGTTTACCGATTGACCGCCCCAGGGATGAGATGAAAGAATTCGGCCTGACCGATATGATTCTGATTTCCATCTTGCTGGTGGTAATCGTGATCATCAAGGCGCTCATGGCCTCGGGCTACTTGTAGAAGGATTCATCCACACAGCAAATCAGGCTTATCGTCGGCTCCCCAGTGGACCAATTGACACAGGGCAGGGGCAAGACCGTTCCGCCCCGGTCGGTACAGTAGGACTCATCGACGAGCCATCGCTCAAGACACTCCACGCCGTCTTGTGGCCCTCCCTCGTAGTCGGGACAGGCGGTGTCCGTGTCCGTGTCGGTGTCGGTGTCCGTGTCGGTGTCCGTGTCCGTGTCCGTGTCCGTGTCGGTGTCGGTGTCCGTGATCACCTCCCAGGCGTCCGGAACACGTTCGCAGCCGGCCAGAAAACAGAGGAAGAACAAACAGACGAGCACGGCTACCTCCCTTACCTCCCGGCCTTGATGGCTCTCAGGTAGCAGATCGCTTCGGCTGCAGCTTGGTGGGTGGAGCTCCCCCGGCCGTGCTTCTTGACCTTAGCGATCTCAAGATCGTACACCGCGCGAGCCGTGCCGACAGCCTTGGAGTCAAGGAGATACGACCCGGCCAGATCGGACGGCAGCCCCTGGAAATAGCCGAAGAGGAAATAGTGCACCGTGTCCTCGATGGCGAATGCGAGCCCCTCCTCGGTCGCTCTGTTGTCATCCGTCTTGAGGTAGTCTCGATACCATGAGCTCACCGTCCCGCCATCCTCGACGCGGCCACGGATGCGGAGAGCGTGTCCGGCTTCGTGAGCGAGGCGACAGACAACCTCCTTCCACGGCGTCCCGTCGCCTATCCGGCATTGCATGAAGATGAGGTTCTTGGCGCACCAAGGGCGGAGCTTGGCGTCGATGGATTCCAGGGCCTGGGCCACGGCGGCTGGGATGGTTCGCCCCATGAGCGCCATGAACCACTTGACCAGAGAGAGCCATCGCGTCTTCCAGAAAATCTTGACACCGAGGGCCTTTCCAAACTGCTTGGCAAAAGTAGCGACCTGGTCGTCCGTCATCCCGTCGGGGAAGAATGGTTTCGGGTTAGTCATCTTTTCCTCCTTCTAAAATCGCGTTGCATTTTTCACATTGCTTTCTCGTTGGTTGGTTCAGATTTCCACACTGTAGGCACTCCGTTTTTTCGCGTGCCCATGCTTGAATGAAAGCTACCTCTTGCCAATCTGGATCACATACTGGATCGTCTGCTTCCCACTTGAAGGTTGACGCTTGCTCTATTTTCCATCCGTCACGTTCTTTGTCGTAGGAAACACGGATATCGTCGGCCGCGCGAACATCCATCAAACCTATTACTATGGCTCTGGTGTTCCCTTTTACATCGGGATACCATAAATCCAGATGGATTGACGGAACAGTATCGTCGTCATGTTCTTCTACATGATCCAGTATCACTTTTTTATTGCCCACTATTGGCACACCGCCTTTCCGTCACCGTCAACACACTGTTGGGCGATCTCATTTCCTTCCGAATCCCAGAGCCGCGCGCAATCGTGGGCCGGGAGCCAGTGGTGACCGTTGCAAAACTCAACTGCCTCGCCTTGTTCCGAACATCGAGAGGCGTTCTGTTGCGCCGGAGAACACGTCGCGTATGGGGTCGGGCCGCACCCGGTCAAAAACCAAATCGACACGGCCAGCCCGACGCCGATGACGGCACCCAAACATCTTACCCAAAGTCCCATTAGAGTCATGTTGATACCTCCTTCGTTTGTTCTATCACATCGCGGTCCGCATGTCCCGAAATGAGTTGTTGCTCTTCGACGCCATCGCCACGGCGTAGTAGAGGTTGGGCGGGTACTCGTCGACACAAAGGCACGCTCGGCAGTACCACAATTTCTTTTTTTCGCCCCTTGCGAGGCACTTGTAACCAATGGCCTCACGCTTTCGAAGCCGCTCCCCGCACTGGGAGCAGACGACGGTGACGCATGTCGGCGCCGGTTTTATTTTGCCTGGTTTGCCCATTTTTCCATTGCCCTTTCCAAGTGATCGGCGTAGATGCCACCTGCTCCTTCGTATGCCGTCGTATGGCCGCAGTCGCATTTTATCAGGAGCCACACTATGCCGTCCGGAGAAAAGCCCCAGGTCAGCGCGGGTTTTGTGTCTCTGCACTCGGGGCAGTGGTAGGTTTTTTCATCGTCCATCTTCTCACCTCCGCCCCGTAGGGCCTCCGAGATACTTGGTTATTGCGCTGATGCCCTCTTCTGTCGTGTAGACCACGTTTGTTTCATACCCCTTCAGCCGAGCCATCGCGGCGAAGAGATCCTGCATCACCGTGAGACCGCCGCGAGCCTCGCCTCGTTGGTCCGGCCGCTTGACCTCGACCCATAGGCCGCAGCGATGAGAACAGACGCGAATCCCATTTCTTAGCTCAGTCGGCCGCGCGAGGAACAAATCCAGCACGCCCGCGCGGACGCCCTCGGCTTCCAGTTGCTTGCCTCTTATCGCGGCCGTTATCGCCGCTCTTTTTCTCGATGCCTTCACGGCGGTTTCGTCGTCTCCGGCTCGCACATCGACCGACGCTCGCGGTCCGCCGTTAGGGATCGCAATCAGCATCCCGTCGCCGTGTACCGCGTCGTACCAGCTCACGATACCGGCCTGGATCTTGTGGTGGACGTCTTTCATTTCTTCGCCTCGCAAAACAGCCAAGCCACGCGGCGTCTCATCTCATCGATCGTGGCCACTTGATCATCTATGAGAGCGGCGAGACCATCGAGAACAAGCTGGATGCGCTCTTCGCGCTCGAACGCCGCTTTGAATTCCGGGTCTTTCATCTTGTCTTGAAACCAGTTGTCACTCATGGCGCTTCCTCATGGTTTTGGGGTATATATCCAAATGCCAGCATTCTTGACAATACCATAGACCGCGATGCTTTTTCATGTTTCGAGCGTAGTGCTTCTCGTTGCATAGATGACAGCAATATTTTTCAGCGATCATGCTTCCTCCTCCGGGTCCACTAGCGCAAGACCGAGCTGACGCTCTTCCACCGTCATTGCTCGCTCGTTTACGATCTCGCCGGTGTCGAGCCGCGTGATGACCACCATGCCACGTTTGTAGTCGTTCTCTTCCTTGCACTCCGTCGGACGGTACTCAAATCCCGCGCGGTGTTTCTGGCTCGTTTCGCGGAGCACTGATACCGCCGCCTTGACCTCGGCCGCGAGCTGTGCTGTCACCGTCTTCTTGTTCTCTTCGGCATCCTCTACAGCGAGCACTTGCTCGGCCATCTGTCGGGCGATGGAGCGTAGCTCCTCTTCGGTGAAAAAATATTTGAGCGCCTTTGTGATTTTCTTGCTTTCCATTTTCATCCTTCCTTTGTTTCCTCCGGGTCCACCTTCACGAACCCTGGGTAAATGTCGTCTTCGAAAAACCAGTCGCCGTCTATGTCGACGCCCCACGGATATTTTTTCGGCGTGCTTTTGAGCGATGCCCAATTGGTTATGCGTGGTCTCGGGATCGTCGTGAGAATCTCAGGCGGAAACAACACGCCCGCCTGGAAGTCGAGAACCGCCGTTCGTATCGTCTCGGGTATCTTCTCCCACGGCTTGCCGCTGACCGCCGCCCTTCGTTTGAGCCTCGCCGCCGTCGCGTACTTCGTCCCGGCCCACTTCGCCGCGAGGTCTCCACCCTCAGCCCATCGCGGATTGATAGGCTGGGAGAACGCTCTCATGAGGTCCTCATACTCTTTGTACCGTCGCCCCGCCGGCCAGAGGAATAGGCGATTAATTATCGCCCACAGCATCGCGCTCGCCTTGTCCCTCGAACATTTTCGCCCGCCCTCGCCGTAGCACATGCGGCCCATCCATATCTTTTCCGATTCGCTGATGGTCTCGATTCGCGGAATCGACATAGGCCCTTCGTAAAAATATCTAGCGCTCATTCATTCACCTCCTGACAAGATACTCCATGCGAGCGCAGCCACTGCCGGAACTTGCCCGTTTCCAATGGCTCTAAGCCGCTCCACTCTAAAGGCCAGCCCATCAACCACTCGACCCACGTCGGGTTCAGCGAGCCACCAATCGCATTCACGCCGTGTGATTGCAGACCATCCCTCCTGTTGGCCGTTGGCGTAGGCCACATCCTCGCCGAAACTGCCTCTATCAGGTTCCCGCCTTCCTTCGATTTCCGCAGCGTCACTCGTCCCCCGTGTGATCCGTCTGTGCTCCTCGGCGTTGGCCACATGTTTTGTTTCGCCATCGTTTCGAGGCTCAATCTCATCGGACCTACTCTGCCCGCTGCCCCGCCCTGATTGCTCCCGTAGCTGCATGAGCTCGGCGTCGGTAGCAAGTATCCAGATCCGATCTCTCCTATGAGGGGCGCCGACGTGGTGAGCTCCGAGCACACACCATTTCGCATCATACCCCATCTCGGCCAGGTCTCCGAGTACCCGTCCAAGCCCGCGAGAAGTGAGCATTGGGGAGTTTTCCACAAATGCGAATCGCGGTCGTACCTCGCGAATGATACGCGCCATTTCTCTCCACAGTCCGGACCGCTCGCCGTCGATGCCTTTTTGGTTTGGTCCGCCTGCGCATGAGATGTCTTGGCAGGGGAATCCGCCGCTGACGACGTCGACACACCCTCGCCACGGTCGCCCATCGAAGGTGCACACGTCATCCCAGATAGGGAAGCGCGGTAGGCATCCATCCAACTGACGTCGCATGAGCACCTCCCGACAGAAGGCGTCCTTTTCAACGGCACACACTGTTCTCCACCCGAGCAAGTGCCCGCCGAGAATTCCGCCTCCTGTGCCTGCGAAGAGGCAGAGTTCACGAAGCATAGAAACGACCATGTTCGTCTCTGTTTTTGTTTCGTGCGGATTCGCAACCATGAAGCCTGCAATGCTCCGATGTAGACATGATTTCCAAATTCTCTATTCGATTGTCTTGACGATTTCCATTTATGTGGTGCACCACTTCGTTTACAGCTAAGCGTCTTCCTATATACGTTTCCATTATTGCAACATGTTCCGATATCATCAATCGATTTTCCCTGTAAGGATGACCTGTTCCACAAATTTTGATATATCCGTCCTTGTCTATTTGCTTTGCGGCCTTGTATTTGTTGGTTCGTCCCTTCATCCATGATGAAGACATCCTTCCTTTTTCTACGCTGGCACAGTTGCGAGAACAAAATAATTGTTCTCGTCTTTTTGGTTTGAACATCATTCCGCACTGTTTGCATTCTTTCATTGTAAAACTCCATTTCTAATTTTGACAAATAATGCCAGCTCACGCATCACCTTCCCCTTCGTAGTAGTACCGCGCGCTCATGACTCCATCCCCTTCAACATCTTATTGAATGATTCTCGTCGCGCCGCCGGGCAGCCGCAGTAGCTATTGCAATACCACTCGCACTCGCCCGTGTGGTTCCATTTTCCTACGTAGTATTTGCAGTCTTCCATCCTGAATCCGTCGCAGCTATGCCGCACGGTCACAACGCACTTGTTGCGTTTTTCCTCGCTCATAACCGCACCCGATACCACCCGCGCTTGCTGCGTTCGAGCAGTCTCTCAGCGGCCAGCTCCTTGCACAGCGGCGATGCAACGCTGGATGCTTCGGCGGAATATAGTCCAAAAACTTCCATGCCAATCTCGGTCGGAGACACCCATTCACCCACGCCATGATTATCCATCCACTCCATGATCATTTTCTTTTTCTCTTCGCGCTTCATGATTCCTCCTTCTTCTCTTGCTCTTCCATGTACCAGGCGACGGCCTTGGTCATCTCACACCTCCCGTATCGTTTCGCGGTTCATTTTTCTTTTCCGTCGTTTTCTATCACGTCGTGATATATTTTCACCGCGATGATACCGACATCGATCACAGTGTACCAAGCGCATATTGCAGAGCCACCGCTTTCGAAGCCGCTTGTATATTCTGGGGCTGTCAGTAGTTGAGATGTGCTCACTCATCTTTCAATCCTCGTAGTCGCTCCACCCGCACTTACCGGTGTTGACTCGCCGCTTGTACGCCGCGTTGATTCTCGTCTTCGGCCGCGCCAGTCGAACGATGGGCAGCTCGTCCGGTCGCTTCCAGCCCTCGGAGCGCGGGCCAGTCCAATCTACATCATACGACCACACAGACCCGGCGACAGCTTCATGCGTGAGCGCTCCTGATATGCGCCATGCACCTTGACTATCCCATCCGATCTGGCGAGGCAACCGATCTTCTATCCACGTCCCCAACCAATCGGGGTGAGGGCAGGGCTTGCACTCTGGTTTGGGGAGAGAGATGGAACCAACAAATTTATAATCGACGATAGGAGACAATGTGCAAGGCCTTGATGAATAGGTCGAAATATTTATGCCGTATCGCCACTTGACATAATCTTCGTGCATCTCACACCTCCTCAAATTCTATCCGCCACACGGGCGGATTTTTGTCCCACGCGCCGGGGCCGTGGATGCGATTCCAATAATTTCCGAATGCGTTTTGCGGAGACCCGAGACATGTATCACTTTCCCGCTGTCCGCTGTCCCAATCCATCGACCACCCGGAAGATTGAGCGCCCGGCTCCGCTGGCGTGAACTGTCGCATGGTTGCCCCTTCCAGTATCGCCTCATCAGCCGTGATGTCCTGGAGATGTTCGGGGCGCACTGAGACGATGCGGACCTTCGGGAAATTGTGCTCGAGATGAAGCGGGACGTGGCGGCCGGGGCGGCACTTGCCCCAGATAGATCCCCCTATCACCAAGAATTCATCCGGCAAATTAGTAGGTTTTACATCGTTGTATCTTTGCGGCGCGGACCACTCCGTCACGGCAACCACTATCTCCACCTCTTTGTAGTAGGGCCGCTCACTCGTCCGCAGTCGCCGCGTTACGGTTTTGTAGTGGTAGACAAACGCGGCCTCGAACATCGGCGGCGTGAATGGTAGGCGTTTCATGGCTTATCCTTCGATATCAATACTTCGGTGGTCGTGTTCGATTCTATCACATCGCGCATAATATCCCAGCCGTGTAGACAACGGTGGATATGCTCTTCCAGCACCGCCACCCGCTTCTCAAGATCGTCTATGCGATCGTGCGGGTCGACTATCGAGATGCGATTGGTTGGCCCCAGGTTGGCACTACACCAGAATGCTGCTTCCTCGCGGTACTCCTCTTGCTCGATCCATCCTAACGCTCTCATCACGCAACAGTACAGGCACGCTCCCGGCTCGTCCGTTCCGCAATCGCAGCCGAGATTGTCAAGCGCGTCAAGAGCCAGCGCCATCGGCGTCAAAAGTCCGTGCTCGTCTCTATCGTCTTTCGTCCATCGCATCACTCACCTCCATCTTTCAGAAAAACGTTCCGGTATCTGGTCGACCACATTCTCATCACACCGAGGCGCAAGAGTTGATATTCTTCTTTTGCCGATATTTTGTATGTAGGATTTTTGAGTCGTGGCCGCTTCAAAATCTTGGTCACAAAAACATTTCGTCCCCAGTCGCTGCTATACCTCACTGACACAGCCACAAGCCCGGCTCTATCGGGTAGCATGGGTTTGACCTGCTCGGCAATCTCGCTCTGCACGGCATACCAGAGCGCCGATACTCTTTGATCCCCGTGTATATGTTTCTTTTTCAATTCGGCTTTCATATCCGCCACCGAAACTTTTATCTCTATCTCGTGAAGTATTTTTGATGTGGAGAGCGCAATCAAATCCGCTTCGTGATTCAGGAAGCCCCAAGAGAGGTTGGGAATCACGACGTAGCGCCGACAATAAAACAGCGAGCCAACCTCAGAGGTCAGCGCCATTTGAACGGCTTGTTCGGTCCATCTCACTTCTCACCTCCCGTTCGCCTCACGGCGATTTTTCAGCCGGAGCCGTCGCCGGAGCCGTCGCCGAAGCCGTCGCCGGAGCCGGAGCCGGAGCCGGAGCCGTAGCCGGAGCCGTAGCCGTCGCCGGAGCCGGAGCCGTCGCCGGAGCCGTCGCCGGAGCCG
>Ga0265297_10008686_pt1 | contig 13440 bp, 6 predicted proteins | sample Munlanlwell13791_FD_192502 | JGI IMG/M metagenome (GOLD analysis project Ga0265297, IMG submission 192502) | Leachate microbial communities from a municipal landfill in Southern Ontario, Canada - Leachate well 137-91 | ecosystem: Engineered > Solid waste > Landfill > Unclassified | place... | reverse complement strand
CTGCTTTCAAGCAATATCACGAAGTTGGGCGCGACGATCGGCACGAGCGAGATCGAATCCCTCGCAATCACCAGCGGATTGATCGCCGCCGGCGCGGTGGTGGACGCCAAGGTCGGCGGCAACATAACTAAGTTGGGTGCGACAATCGAGGATGGCGAGATCGTTGGCATGAGCACCACGAAGCTCTCAGGCACCCTGACCAGCGCTCAGATTGCAAATGGCGCAGTGGTGGACGCGAAGATCGCATCCCTCAACGCCGCCAAGCTGACCGGTGCGGTCGCTGACACCATACTCTCGAGCAATATCACAAAACTGGGCACGTCAATACCTGACGCGAATATCGCCTCCGGCCTCAACGCCGCCAAGCTGACCGTAGGCACACTGCCTATCGCACGAATTGGCACCGGAGCCATAACCTCGGGTTACCTCGCCAACGGCGCGGTGGTGGACGCGAAGATCGCCTCCCTCAACGCTGCCAAGCTCACAGGCACAGCTGACGAGTCGATCATCGCCGGCCTCAATGCCGCGAAACTGACCGGAACCGTGGCGGACAGCGTGCTCTCCAGCAACGTCACGAAGTTGGGCACGTCGATCGGCAAGGACGAGATTGAAGACGCCGCCATAGTCGATACCAAGATTGCTGCCGAGGCCGTGACCTCAGACAAACTCGGCGCAAAAGCGGTAACAGCGGGAGCAATCGATACCAACGCCGTGACGTCAGATAGCATCGCCGCCGGAGCTGTCCTGGATTCTCATGTCGGCGGCAACATCACGAAGCTAGGCGCAACGATCGAAGATGGAGAGATCGTTGGCATGAGCACCACGAAGCTCTCAGGCACCCTGACCAGCGCTCAGATCGCGGACGGCGCGATAGTCGCAGCCAAGCTAGGCTCAGGAGCTGTGACCTCACCTTCGATCGCCGCCAGCGCGGTCACCTCAGATGCAATCGCAGATGTCGCCGTGGTGGCGACCAAGCTTGCCAACAACTCGGTGACTTCCGCCAAGATTTATACGGGGGCTGTGACCTCGGTCAAAATCGCTAACGGCGCGATCACCTCTCCCAAGATCGGCGCCCTTGCAGTGACCTCGGCGGCGATTGCAGACAGCGCGGTGGTGGACGCCAAGATAGGCTCTTTGAACGCTGCCAAGCTGACCGGCACGGTCGATGAAGCCAGGATCGCCTCCCTCAACGCCGCGAAGTTGACCGGAACCGTGCCGGATGCCCAGCTCTCCAGCAATATCTCGAAACTGGGCGCGACGATCGGCACCGCCGAGATCGATGCTCTCGCAATCACCAGCGCTTTGATCGCAAACAGCGCGGTGGTGGACGCCAAGGTAGGCGGCAACATCACGAAGTTGGGCGCGACAATCGAGGACGGCGAGATCGTGGGCATGAGCACCACGAAGCTCTCCGGCACCCTGACCAGCGCACAGATCGCAGACGGAGCGATAGTCGCAGCCAAGCTAGGCACAGGCGCGGTGACTTCGGACAAAATAGGCGCCAGCGCGGTGACTTTTGACAAGATCATCAACGGCGCGGTAACCTCGGCCAAGCTCGGCGACAGCGCGGTCACCTCAGCTAAGATCCTCTCAGGCGCGGTAACCTCGGCCAAACTCGCCTCTGACGCCGTGACCTCAATCAAGATCGCCAATGGCGCGGTGGTGGACGCGAAGGTCGGCGGCAACATCACGAAGTTGGGCGCTACGATCGAGGACGGCGAGATCGTGGGCATGAGCACCACGAAGCTCTCAGGCACCCTGACCAGCGCACAGATCGCCGCCGGCGCGATCCTGGATACTCATGTCGGCGGCAACATATCGAAGTTGGGCGCGACGATCGGCACCGCCGAGATAGATGCCCTCGCAATCACCAGCGCCCTGCTATCCAACAGCGCAGTCACCTCGGGCAAACTCAGCGCCAGCGCGGTGACCTCGGCTGCCATTGCCAGCAGCGCAGTTACCTCGGCCAAGATCGCCTCCAGCGCGGTGACCTCGGCTGCGATCGCGGACGGCGCAGTGGTGGACGCAAAGATCACCTCCCTCAATGTAGGCAAATTGAACGGCACTTTGTTAGGCGAACAGATAGGATCGGGCGAGATAACTGCCGATCATATAGGGACGGGCCAGATAACCTCAACTCACCTCGGCGCCGGCGCGGTGACCTCGCCTGCAATAGCCTCCGGCGCGATCCTGGATTCCCATGTCGGCGGCAATATCTCGAAGCTGGGTTCAGTAATTGACAACAACGAGATTCACGAAGGCGCGGTGACTTCGTCTGCGATCGCCTCCGAAGCCGTTCAGTCCTCTCATATCGCCTTTCGCGCAGTAGGCTCTGACGATCTCGATTCCGGCGCAGTGACTGAGGCCAAGATAGCCGCCAACGCTGTCACCTCGGTCCAGATCGCGGACGGCGCGGTGATGAATGAAAAACTTGCCATGGAAGTGATAACATCCGACAAGCTTGCGGAAGGTTCTGTATTCACAGACGCTATATTGACTAACGCGATAATTGCAGGCCATATCTCCTCAGGCGCGGTGACCTCGGCCAAACTAGGCTCAAGCGCAGTTACCTCGATCAAGATCGCTAACGGCGCAGTGACCTCGGCCAAGGTAGGCACCGGCGCGATAACTTCGGCCAAGATAGCCGCCGGCGCGGTCACCTCGGCGGCTGTCTCGAACGGCGCAATCACCAACGACAAGCTGTCCGGCGGAATCACTTCGAACAAGATCGCTTCAATAGACGGCAGCCAGATCACGGCAGGAACAATACGCGGCACAGCGGGGTGGTCGGGAAGCGGCGCTTTCTATCTGTCCACGAGCACGGCATCTATTCCGACCACTGCGCGAAACACCTCCATGCGAGTTTTGATGATGCATTCAAGCAACGGCCGACTGTACAGGGCCAGCACCTCCGCCGCCGACTTGGCCGAGTATTATCCTTCAAAGGAGAAGCTTGAGCCAGCGCAGCTCGTGAGCCTTGACCCGGCCAACCCGAAGAACGTCAAGCTGACGTCAAAGGCGAGGGATAGAACGATGATCGGCGTGGTCTCAACCGACCCCTATGATGTCATGGGCAACCCAGACGATAAAAACGCGACAGCGATCGCACTGGCCGGCCGCGTGCCGATCTACGTGACCGCGGAAAACGGGCCCATAACCATTGGAGACCCGATAACCAGCTCCGACAAGCCAGGCAAGGGCATGCGGGCCGAGATGGGCGATCCGACCCTGGGCCTGGCGATCGAGCCGTGCGACAAGAACGAATGCAAGATCGACGTCATCATATCCCGCAACAACGCAGCCTCGGCCCACACAGGAGAGCTCGCGACGATTATGGAAAAACAGGAGCTCCGGCTGGCGGAGATCGAGCAAAAACTCGCGGAACAGGGGCTTACGCCCAAGGCCGAGGTAACCGAGCCCAAGGACGCCAGGCCGGAAACCGGCATGACCGCCGCGATCCCGGCATGGTGGCTCGTGGTCGTGATCGGGGGCATGCTCGCCATGGCAGGCATCGGTTACGCCGTTGGAAGAAGGCCGCGCCCGCCGCCGTCATAAGACTGAAAAAACCTTTTCTATCTCCATGAAATTATGTTAGTTTTTACGTCCGATGAGGCGGACGACCATCTACATCCTCCTGCTTCTGTGCCTCACCTTCGACGTCTTCGCCAACGTCTACGGCGGGGAATTCGCCTACGACGACTACTACCTGATAACGGACAATCCGGGCGTGCACTCGCTCTCGAATTTTGCCGATTTTTTCACAGACACCTCGCGCATCTCGAACACGGAGATACAGTTCTACCTCTATCGACCGCTCTCCCCCATATCATTCGCCCTCAGCTACGTCGCCTTCGGCCTCAATCCTGTCCCGTATCATGCGATCAACATCCTGCTCCACGCGATCAACGTGGTCCTCGTATTCCTCCTGCTCCGGCGCGCCATGGGCGACGACACAAAGGCGGCTCTGGCCGCCGCGATCTTCGCGGTCCACCCGGCGCAGGCGGAGGCGGTGAGCTGGATCTCCGCCCGTGGCGGTCCGCAGCATCTGCTCTTCATGCTGCTCGCGATGCTCTCGTATCTGAAATGGGACGAAGAAAGAAAGAGGTATTGGCTATATGCCGCAAGCATGATCCTCTATCTCCTCTCCATGCTCACCAGGGAATCCGGGATCGTGCTGCCCGCTCTCATCTTGGCGTGGTGCGCGCTTTCGCCCCGGGCGCACCGGCCGGGGGACCGCAGCAGCTTCAGACAACCCCTCGTCCGGCTGGCCCCGTTCTTTGCCGTGGCCTGTGGCTATATCCTTTGGCACATCCAAATCCTGGGCAAGGTGGGACAGATGCCTCCGCACGGCGGAAGCCTCTTCACCCACGGCCTCGTCGCCATCCGGACGACGGCGGAATATATACGAATGGCGATCGCGCCGGTGGCGCTCACGATCAAGCACATCCCTCCCCCGCTCAAAGAACTCTACGGCCCCTCAACCGGCGTCGCGCTCTGCGCCATAATTCTCGCGATATATTTTCCGCTGCGGCTGAGAAGGCGCTCATGGCTCTACCCTCTGGGCTTGGCGTGGTTTTTCATAACATTGTTTCCCGTCATGAACATCCTGCCGATACAGACCTATGTAAACGAACGACTCCTCTATGCGCCGATCATAGGATTTGCGATTATCGCGACCCATGGCGCATTTGACCTGGGCGCAATCTTCAGACGGCGACGGATTGCGATCGCGCTCCTGTTGTGCCTCGTAGCCCTCTACTCGATTCGGACCGTCGTTCGAAACCGCGACTGGGCGGGCCCCATTCCCTTGTGGCAATCCGTGGCGCGTGAGAACCCGGCGAGCAACGAAGCCATGTACAATCTTGGCGCCGAGAATTACAGGATGGGAAATATCGATGAGGCCGTGCGATATTATCTCGAAGGGATGCGCGGCAACAACAAGGCGGGAATGTTCTCAATGGTCAACCTGTCACTGATCCTGAGGGATCGCGGTCAGATAAAAGAAGCGACGTTCATAAACAACGAAGCCATCAAGCTCTATCCCGAAGGAACCGGCGCTTACATCAATCAGGCATGGATACTCATGCTGAATTCGGGGTATCTGGCGCGGGCCGAGTCTCTGCTGTTGCGCGCCCTTGAGCTGGAGCCGGAATCCTACCACGTCCATGATGCCCTGGCCTATCTCTATGACATGACTGGGCGGCCTGAGTCGGCCGAAAAACACCGGGAAAAAGCTTCTAAGCTCAACCCGATGTTCGGCATAACCGGGGCGGAATAGGGAAGGAGATGCGACGATGAGACACGCAATCTTTCTCGTTATGGCGATCTTTCTCGCTGCAACGACGGCGCCCATCCTCTCGGTCGCGCAGCAAAAGCCGACGCCGCCCGTCATAGACGTGGCCATCCCCGCCCCGTTTCCGGAGGCCAAGGCCACCTTCGATGAGGCGGTCGATATACTCAAGCGTGAGTCGTACAACGCGGGTCTCAACGATGAAATCGCCTACTTCTCAGCGCTCAAAGGCATATTGCGGCAGATATCGCCGGCCAACAACAAGGAAATTTCAACGATATGGCCGCCGGAGACCGACAAGCTGGTGCGTTCGAACATCGCCGGCAGGATCGGCTCCATAGGCATACGCTTCCTGCACGACCCGAACCAGGGCACAGCCGTCGTCTCGGACGTAATGCCCGGCACTCCCGCCGAACGCCTCGGCATGAAGACAAAGGACGTGATCGAAGCCATCGACGGCGTCTCGCTCAGGGGCAAATCCACGAACGAGATCGCCGACATGATCCAGCGCCCGGTCGGGACGCTGGTCTCGCTGGATTTCCAGCGCGGCAAAAAGAAGATGTCCGCAGCCATCGCCTGCGAAGAGATCAAGATCGACGACGTGAGGGGAGAGATGATAGATGGCTTCGGCCTGCTGCGGCTTCGCTATTTCAGCGAGTCCACGGCCGACGACTTCGCGCGCGCGATGGCCGAATTCAAAGAGACGAAGGCCCGCGGAGTGATAATCGACCTGCGCAACAATTCGGGCGGGCTCTTCCAGAACGCCCTTCAGATAGCGGACCAGCTCCTCAAAAAAGACGCGATCGCCCTCTACACCGTGGGCCGCGACGGGAGCCCCCAGCGCTACATGACCGGCTCGGATGGAGATGTGAAAACGCCCCTGGCCGTGCTGGTCAACAGGGAGAGCGGCTCGGCTTCCGAGATCCTGGCCGCCGCCCTGAGGGGAAACAAGCGCGCGGTCATCGTCGGAGAACGAACCATTGGAAAAGCCACTGTGGAAAAAATGGTGAAGCTGAAGAACGGGTACACGATGAAATTCACTACCGCGGCCCTATACGGACCCGACGGCGTCACCTGGCAGAACACGGGCATAGCGCCGGACAGGGAGGTAGCCATGGAGCCGACCGAAGTGGCTGCGGCCTTCATGGAGGAGAACCCGTCCGTGCGAACGGCAAAGGATAAACAGCTGGCCGCCGCCATGGCTGAGCTCAAAAGATGAAAACATACTTCACAACAACGCGCGCGATTGCGCTGCTGCTCTTCTTCCTGGCGCTGGGGGTTTATGCGAACGCGCTGGGCGGCGACTTCATAGGAGATGATTATTATTTTGTGGTTCAAAATCGCGGCATCGAAACCTTCGCCGAGCCGGGGGAGTTTTTTCTGAGCACCGTGCGAACCGCAACAAACAAATTGCAATCCGACGTCTATCGGCCCTTGACCGTCCTCTCCTTTGCGGTCACGCGATTCTTGTTCGGAACGGCCCCCCTGCCCTATCATCTCATAAATAATATCCTGCACGCCCTCAACGCGGTCATACTCTTCTTCCTCTTCCGCAAAATTACAGGGGGAGAGCTGAAGGCCGCGTTCGCAGCGGCGATCTTCGCAGTGCATCCTGTCCAGACGGAGGCGGTGAGCTGGATATCCGGACGCGGCAACGTGCAGTACACCTTTTTCCTGTTGTTGTCTTTTTTTGCCTTTGCGAGATGGCGAGACGGCGACAGAGGCTCACGAACCTTCTATGTTGCAGCGCTCGCCCTTTATGTCTTGTCCATGTTCTCCAAGGAGCACGGGATCGTCCTCCCTGCCCTCCTTTTGGTATGGGTGCTGATCATGCCGCAGAAAATATCGCATGACAGACGCCGCGATTTTCAGGCGCTGCTCCCGTTCTTCCTGCTCGGGGCTTTATTCCTGATCATCCGCACATATATCCTCGGTCAACTGGGCCAGGAAGAGGCGATCGGGGGCCCAGCGCAAGCAGTCGTCGCCGTACAGGCCGCCGCCCGATATCTATGGCTTGCGTTCTTCCCCGCCGGTCTCACCACGGAATACGACTCTCCATTCACTTCCCTTCAGGACCTTTACGGAATCACAAGCGGGTTGTGCCTCTCCTCAATCATTGCGGTTGTCTATATGGCTATTCGCCTGCGCAAGCGCTCCCCCATCTACACCCTGGGCGCGGCCTGGTTCTTCATCGCGATTGCGCCGGTCATTCACATAGTGCCCATCAGGGGATTTCTTGCAGAGCGCTTCCTCTACCTCTCCATAGCTGGCATCTCTCTGGTGATCACGCAGGCTGTTTTCGATCTGGCCCCGCGGCTCCGCCTGCGCAACGCGAATGTCGCCATCCTCTCTCTGATATTGGTTGTCTTCTCGTCCATGACCGTGTCGCGCAACTTTGACTGGCAAAGTCCTTACACGATCAACATGGCTGCGCTGCGTGTCGATCCGGACAACAGGACAGCCTTGTACAACATAGGCGTGGAGCACACGCTCACGCGCGATCAGGATGCGGCCATTGCTTATTTTCTCAAGGCCATGGGAAATTACGGCGAGATAGACATGTACGCGAGAAACAACATAGTGAGATGGTTTATCGAGAAAGGCGACATCGAAAAGGCATTCGCGCTTAACGCCGACAACATGAAACTCTACCCTTATAAATCTCTGCCTTATATCACGGAGGGGGCCCTCTATCTCGGCACGGGTAAATTCAAGGCGGCGGAGGCGATGCTCCTCACTGCCATGAATCAAAATCCCGAGTCATATCACGCCGCCTTTGCCATGGCGGAGCTATGCAGGATCACCGGCAGGCAAGCGGAGGCGGAGGAATACTCGAGAAAAGCCTCTCAGATGAATCCCATAAACGAACTTACCCCGATGGGGCCGTGATGAACATGAAGAGATCGACCATCTACATCCTCCTTCTCCTGTGCCTCACCCTGGACGTCTACGCCAACGTCTACGGCGGGGAATTGCTGTACGACGACTACTACACGGTGCGCGATAACCAGGGGATCCGCACACTCTCAAACCCCGAGACATTTTTCACCGACATATCGCGCACATCCACCCAGGAGCTGCAATTCGACATCTATCGGCCTCTCACGACAATGTCCTTTGCCCTCACCTACGCCCTCTTCGGACTCAACCCTGTTCCGTATCATGCGACAAACATCTTTCTACACGCGATGAACGCCATCCTCGTATTCTTCCTGCTCAGACGAGCCATGGGCAGCGAGACAAAGGCGGCGCTGGCCGCGGCGATCTTTGCGACCCACCCGGCTCAGGTAGAGGCAGTGAGCTGGATATCGGCGCGCGGCAACGCGCAGTCGCTGATGTTCATGTTGTTTGCGATGCTGGCGTATTTGAAGTGGAGTGACCGCAAGAGGTCTTGGTCATTATATGCCGCAAGCCTCATCCTCTATATCTCCTCCATGCTCTCCAAAGAATCAGGCATCGTACTGCCGGCGCTCATCTTTGCGTGGTGCATCTTTGTCCCTTCAGAGGAGAATAAAACCAGGCTCCGGCGGAGCGTTCTAACGCTTTCTCCGTTTGTCGCGGCCGGAATCGTTTTCCTGCTGGTGCGAACCCACATCATGGGGCAGGTGGGACAACTTTCTTTGCACGGAGGAGGTCTCTTCACTCACACGCTCTTCGCCATAAGGACGATGGCCTCTTACCTGCCGATGGCGTTCGCTCCGATCCATCTCACAATAGTCCACTATATCCCGCCATATCATACGCTGCTCGCCCCGTTGACCGGAGTCGCGCTCTCGGCGATCATCCTCGCGATATATTTTCCGCTGCGGCTCCGGAAGCGTTCCTTCCTCTACCCCCTGGGCATGGCGTGGTTCTTCATCGCCCTCTCTCCGGCCGCTAACATCGTGCCGATAAGGACGTTCACCGACGAGCGAATGCTCTATGTCCCTATCATAGGATTTGCGATCTTCATGGTGCAGGGGGCTTATGACGTGGGCGCGCTCATCCCTTGGAGGCGCGCTGCAATCGCGTTCCTTTTGCTCCTCATCGTCCTTTACTCGGTCAGGACCGTAGTGCGAAATCGCGATTGGGCCGGCCCCATACAGCTATGGGAATCGGTCGCGCGCGTCGATCCTGCGAACAGCAGGGCCATGTACAGCCTAGGCTATGAGTATGATGAGCGCGGCCTTGAGGACGCGGCGATAAAATATTATCTCAAGACCATACCGAAGCCCAGCGCCAACGGCCTGTCCGCGATGATCAATTTGGCCAACATCATGGAGGAACGCGCCGAGATCGATAGGGCCATGATCATCAACGAAGAGACGATGAAGCTATATCCGCACAGACCTCACGGCTACATCCTTCAAGCGCGGCTGCTCATGAACTACAAGGGCGACTATGCGCGCGCCGAAGAGCTGCTCAATATCGCCCTCAAGCTCGACCCTGAGTTCTACTATGTGCACGCCTCCCTGGCCGAGCTCTACGACAAGACCTCGCGACCTGAGGAGGCGAAAAAAGAGAGGGAGCAGGCATCCGGTCTCAATCCGGCTTTCGGGATATCGGGGGAGCGATGATAAAAAAGGCGGCAATCATAACCTTTATTATCGGGCTGACCCTGGCCGTCTTTGCCAACACCCTTTCAGGCGAATTCGTGTTCGACGATCCCGACTTCATAACGGAAAATTCAGGCATAAAAACACTGGATAACTTCGGCGGTTTTTTCTTCGACCCGGGCAGGACGACGCGCTCGGACATCCTGCGATACCACGTCTGGCGACCGCTAACGACCATCTCTTTAGCGATCAACTACCGACTCGCCGGTCTCAACGTGCGCCCATGGCATGCCGTCAACATCGCCCTCCATGCCCTATGCGCCGTCTTTGTCTTTTTCCTGGCCCGCCGTGCGCTCGGCGACGAGTTGATGGCCGCACTCGCTGCGGCGATTTTTGCAGTCCATCCGGCGCAAGCGGAGTCCGTGACTCTCATCGCCAGCCGCTCCAACCCTCTCGCGCTGGCGTTTCTTTTGCCCAGCCTTCTTCTCGCGCTGAAGGCGTCGGAGACGACATCTTCCGCCAGGAGATTGTGGCTCATCGCAACCGGCCTCCTACTCTTTGCAGCGGCGCTCCTTTCCAAAGAGTCGGCGATCGTGCTGCCTGTTCTCATCTTCATTTCCATCATCCTCATCCCCGGACAAAAGGCGCGCGCCCATAGGATAGCCGAAATCGTCGTCCCATTCACCATCCTAGCCGGTCTCTATGTCCTCGCCCGGTGGGAGATCATTGGAAGGGTGGCTCAGACGGGCATGCATGGAGGATCACTCGCCTCACACCTGCTCACCATCGTGCAATCGTCGGCGGTCTATCTCAAACTGGCGATTTTTCCTCTGCGCATGACGGTGAGCCATGCGCAGCCGGCCAATGAGGTCCTGTTCGGGTGGCGCAGCCTCGCCGCCTCCGCCGCCCTCTCAGCGGTGTTCTTTGGCGCTATTCGTCTCAGGAAGATATCCACTGTCTATACGTACGGCCAGGCTTGGTTTTATATCTCGCTGCTGCCCGTGCTCAACATAGTCCCTATCAACGCCTTTGTGAGCGATCGCTTCCTCTATGCGCCCCTCATCGGACTGGCGCTCTTCATGGTGCGGGGGATGAACGACCTCTTCGGAGAGCGGCGGCGAACGGTGATCGCGTTGCTCTTGCTCATCATAGCGGTCACATCCGTCAGGACCGCGATACGCAACCGTGATTTTCTCGATGAGACGTCGTTATGGAGCGCCGAGATCGGCATAAATCCTAGGAATGCAAAGGCCATCTACAATATCGGCGCAATTTACCAAAATAGGGGCGAACTGGACTACGCTGCGAAGCGTTACGAGCTAGCCTCGCGCTCCGGCAACGCCGTGGGATTGCTAGCGCGCGTGAGACTCGCTGAGATCGCGCTGGCCAAAAACGACATAGCGGCGGCGATTAAAATCGCGGATGACGCGATCGGCGTTTTCCCTGATTTTCCCCAAGGCTACCTGTGTCGAGCAAAAATACGGCTCGCGGCCGGCGATCCCGCAGCCGCGGAGGCGGACCTCAAGGCGGCACTCGCGGTCGCTCCCTCCTCGGCCACGGTTTGGGATGAGTTGGCTAAGTTCTACGAACGGACCGGACGTTCCGATCTGGCGCTCGAGAGCCGCGCAAAAGCCCAGGAGCTCTTGAAGACTCATGGAGAACCGTTCAAATGAAACCAAAGGAGAAATATGCGAGCGCAAATCGCTCAGAGAGCCTCGCATGGATTGGAGTCGCCGCAGCAGTCCTTTTCGCAGCGGTGATCCGATTGCGTCTTCTGTCGATACCATTGGAGCGCGACGAAGGGGAATACGCATATATCGGGCAGAGCATCCTCCGCGGCATGGTCCCGTATCTCGACGTCTACAACATGAAGCTCCCGGGCGTGGGAGCAGCCTACGCCCTCATCATGGCCCTCTTCGGCCAGAGCACCGAGGCGATCCATTTCGGCCTGTTGCTGGTAAACGCAGCCGCGATCGTCATGGTCTTCCTGCTGGGCAAGCGCCTCTTCGGCGCATATGCAGGCGCGGCGGCAGCGGCAACTTACAGTATCCTGTCGGTGGGTCAGCCGGTCCTGGGCTCGGCAGGCCATGCATCCCACTTCGTAGTCCTCTTCGCCCTAGGAGGCGTACTCATGCTTCTCAAGGCCGCCGATTCCGGCAGATTGATTCCCATAATATGGGGCGGCCTCCTGCTTGGTTTGGCCTTCCTCATGAAGCAGCCCGCGATAATTTTCATAGCATTCGGCGGTCTCTCAGTCCTATGGAGCGAGTCTCGCAGGGACCCGGTCATAAAGCGGCGCGCCGTCGCCGGATTCTCGCTCTTCGTTATCTCGGCGGCGACCCCCTACTTCATCACGGTCATAATTTTTTCTCTGGCCGGGGCCTTCCGGGAGTTCTGGTTCTGGACGGTCACTTACGCGCTCGCCTACGGATCAATGATCCGATTATGGCAAGGTCTGAGCTGCTTGCCAGAGGCGCTGATAAATGTCGTAGCGCCTTCAGCTTTATTATGGATTGCCGCGATCGCAGGGCTTCTAGCACCATTATGGGACGCAAAGGTTCGATCCAAGGCCGGATTCCTCTACGCATTTGTCCTCTTTTCATTGCTCTCGATATTCCCCGGCTTGACCTTTCGTCATCACCATTTCATCCAGGCGCTCCCTGCGGTTTCATTGCTGGCCGGCATGGCGTTTGTTTCCATGGCGCGCGCCTTCTCTCGTTTCACTACCAGGAAAAGGGCCAAGCTCGTTGCAATCATATTTTTTGTCGGCGCTTTGGGTTTAACAGCCATACAGCAACGGGCGTTTCTGTTCACAATGACGCCGATCGAAGCCTGTCGTGACACATACGGCTCAGATCCCTTTCCTGAGTCGGTTGAAATCGCCGAATATATCCGCAACCACAGCGAAGAAAGCGACCGCATTGCGGTCCTGGGTTCGGAACCGCAGATATATTTCTATGCGCGCCGACTTTCTGCCACTCCGTATATCCTCATTTATCCCTTAATGGAATCTCACAAATATTCCCTCAAAATGCAGGAGGATATGATTTCACGCATCGAGGCATCCAAACCCAGATTCATAGTATTGGTGGGAATACCTGAGTCATGGTTCTCGCTGCCGTCTGATTCAAAGCCAATCATAGATCGTTGGTTCAATGCTTTCTGGCCTGAGCGCTATCGAGTCTTCGGGGTAGTTGATATCATTTCTCCTTATCTGACTGAGTATCATTGGGGAGATGATGCTAAGAGACGAGGGCCGCAATCGGAAGATTCCATCATGTTGTTCGAGTTGAATCCCTCTGGGAAAAGATGAGATAAAAATTTGGATCAATTCCCCGGGTTCCCTATCGCCTCGGACGGCGCAAGCGCCGCATTGGAGCGCCCCAGCATATGGAAGAAGTTGGCGCGGCTGCCCGCCACATTTGCCGTGAGAATACCGTCTCCTATAGCGATCATAACGGCGAGGACGGCCACGACGGCAAGAGCTCCTGTCCTGAAACGCAGGAACGAAAGTATCCGGCCGAGGCCGGCGACATAGAGTGCAAGAAAGGGAATGAGGATGCCGCCGATGAGCCGCCCCGAGGAAACGTAAGGATAATCAGGAGAAGGATAGAT
>Ga0265297_10008685_pt1 | contig 13445 bp, 13 predicted proteins | sample Munlanlwell13791_FD_192502 | JGI IMG/M metagenome (GOLD analysis project Ga0265297, IMG submission 192502) | Leachate microbial communities from a municipal landfill in Southern Ontario, Canada - Leachate well 137-91 | ecosystem: Engineered > Solid waste > Landfill > Unclassified | place... | reverse complement strand
ACAGGTCGTTTTTCTCGAAGCTCTCCCGCGCAATCGCAACGGCAAGCTGCTGCGCGCGGCGTTGCCCTAACAGCTTTCGTCTGGATGCGTTTCCGACGCCGAACCGGCGTCCGCTTCGGCTGGAAACGCTCTAGGCGCCGGGCGTCACGGAGCCGTCGCTCTCGGGCAGCGCGCGCAATCGGCGGGCGGCGTCCTCGGCGGCGATGTCGCGTTGAGGCGAGCCGAGCATTTCAAAGCCGACCATGAATTTGCGCACTGTCGCCGAGCGCAGCAGCGGCGGGTAGAAATGGGCGTGGAAGTGCCATGCGGGATAGGAGCCGCCATCGCAGGGACGCTGGTGAAAGCCCATCGAATAGGGAAAGGGACAGCCGAAGAGATTGTCGTAGCGCATGGTCAATCGCTTCAGAATGTCGGCGAGCGCCGCGACCTCATCGGCGCGAAGCTCGTCGAAGGCGCCGATATGTCGCCGCGAGAGCAGCATCGTCTCGAACGGCCAGCTCGCCCAGAAAGGCACGAGCGCCACGAAATGCGCATTGCCGCAGACGAGGCGCTCGTCGAGCTTCTCCTCGAGCGCGAGATAGTCGCAGAGCAGGCAGCTCGTCTTGCGCGCGAGATATTGCTCCTGCGCCCTCGTCTCCTTGACGATCTCATTGGGCAGGCTGTGCGTCGCCCAGATCTGGCAATGCGGATGCGGATTGCTGGCGCCCATGAGAGCGCCGCGGTTCTCGAAAATCTGCACGTAATCGACGCCGTCGAGCGCGCCGAGACGCGCGCTTTCCTCGCGCCAGCTCTCGACGACGCGGACAATATCCGGAACCGCCATGCGCGGCAGAGCCAGATCGTGGCGCTCGGAGAAGCAGAGGACGCGGCAGCAGCCGGGCTCGGCGCGAGCGACGAGGAGGCCGTCGATGTCGACATCAGGGGTCGACGGGGCGAGCGTCAGCGCGGGAAAGTCGTTGTCGAAGACGAAAACGCCCCGATAGTCGGGATTGCGCGCGCCATTCGCCCGCGCGTTTCCCGGACAGAGATAGCAATTCGGATCATGCGCCGCGGCGGGCGTCGAGGCGATCTGCTCGACGCCGCCGAGCCAGGGCCGCGCGGTTCGGCGCGGCGAGACGATGACCCATTCGCCGGTCAGCGGGTTGAGCCTGCGATGCGAAGAGGCGTCGAGAAGCGACATTCCGTGCGTCTCGCTCACGTTTCGACGGGGCCGGCGCCGGGCGCTGGGAAGCAGCAGAACGCCGAAGGCGTCGCTCCGATCGCCTCGCCATAAGATTTGCGCAGGCTGGCGGCGACGCGCTCGGCGGCCTCCGCCTCGACGAGGCAGATCACGCAGCCGCCGAAGCCGCCCCCCATCATTCGCGCGCCATGGACGCCTCGAAGACCGCGCGCGATCCGGGCGAGGAGATCGAGCTCGGGGCAGCTCACCTCGTAATCGTCGCGCAGGCTCGCATGCGAGAGGTCCATCAGCCGTCCGCATTCGGCGAGATCGCCGACTTCCAGCGCCGCCGCCGCGCGCAGCGTCCGCTCATTCTCGCCGACGACATGTCGGGCGCGTCGGAAGACGATCTCCGGCAGATCGCCCTCTCGCCGCTCGAGCTGCTCGCGCGTGACGTCCCGCAGCGCGGCGATTCCATCGATATGCATCGACAGCAGCGCGACGGCGCGCTCGCATTCCTCGCGGCGGCGGTTGTATTCGCCATCGGCGATCCGATGGCGCGCCATGCTGTCGCAAACGACGAGACGCGCGCTCGCCGGCAGCGGGATCGGCTTCGACCGGAGCGTCCGGCAATCGAGCAGCAGCAGGCGTCCCGCGACGCCGAAGCAGGACGCATATTGGTCCATGACGCCACAGCGCGCGCCGACGAATTCGTTCTCGGCGCGCTGACATAGCTTCGCCAGCTCGAGCCGGTCGACGTCGAGACCGGCGATCCTCGTCAAAGCATAGGCGACCGAAACCTCGAGCGCCGCCGATGCCGAGAGGCCCGCCCCCATCGGAAGATCGCCGCCGATCATCAGATCGGCGCCCTCGGACCGATAGCCGGCCCGTTCCAGCATGAGCGCGACGCCGCGCACATAATCGCTCCAATTCGCGGAGGCGGCGGGCGCGGCGTCGAGATCGAACTCGAATGTCTCGCCCATGGCGAGCGAATGCACGCGGAGACGACGATCCGCGCGCGGCGCGGCCGCGGTCCAGACGGCGAGATCGATCGCCGCCGGCAGCGCGAAGCCGTCATTATAGTCGGTATGCTCGCCGATGAGATTGACGCGGCCGGGCGCGCGAAACAGCCGCGGAACGCGCGAGAACGTTTCTCGAAAGCGCGCGTCGAGCGCGTCGGCGATCGTCATCGGGCTCCATCGCACCGCAGCGTCACTCGAATGTCAAACAAGGCCAGCATGGATGCGCCCTATGGCGGTTCGATGACGAGGATGCTCCCATGACCGCGCAGAAGCTCGGCGTTTGCTACTATCCGGAGCATTGGGACGAATCGCGCTGGGCCGAGGACGCCGCGCGAATGCGGGCGATCGGCCTCCATCACGTCCGCATCGGCGAATTCGCCTGGTCGCGGCTCGAGCCGAGCCGCGGCTCTTATGATTTCGAATGGCTGAGGCGCGCGATCGACCTCCTACATAAGCATGGGCTCCGCGTCGTTCTCGGCACGCCGACGGCGACGCCGCCGAAATGGCTCGTCGACGAAATGCCCGAAATGGCGGCGCTCGACGCCGAGGGACGCAAGCGCAAATTCGGCTCGCGCCGCCATTATTGCTTCAGTCACGAGAGCTATGCGCAGGAATGCGAGCGGATCGTCGAACGGCTCGCCCGAGAATTCGGCGCGCATCCGGGCGTCGACGCGTGGCAGACCGACAATGAATATGGCTGCCACGACACGGTGGAGAGCTATTCGCCGGCCGCCTTGCAGGCGTTTCGCCGATGGTGCGCGGCGAAATACGGCTCGATCGACGCGCTCAACCGCGCCTGGGGAAATGTCTTCTGGTCGATGGAGCTTTCCGATTTCGACGAGATCGAGCTGCCCAATCTCACCGTGACCGAGCCCAATCCGTCGCATCGATTGGATTTCCGGAGATTTTCGTCGGACCAGATCATCGCCTTCAACAGGCGGCAGACGAAGATCATCAGGCGACATTCGCCGGGGCGCCCGATCCTGCATAATTTCATGGGCTCCTTCACCGCCTTCGATCATTTCGCTCTGTCGGCGGACCTCGACGCCGCCGCCTGGGACAGCTATCCGCTCGGCTATCTCGAACGCAGTCGGCGCGACGAGCATTTCAAGGCCCGATATATGCGCGTCGGCGATCCGGATTATCAGGCCTTCCATCATGATCTCTACCGCTCCTGCGGCGGCGGCCGCTGGTGGGTCATGGAGCAGCAGCCGGGCGTCGTGAATTGGGCGCCGTGGAATCCCGCGCCTGCTGATGGCGCGGTGCGGCTCTGGAGCTTCGAAGCTTTCGCCGCCGGCGCCGAGGTGGTCAGCTTTTTCCGCTGGCGGCAGGCCCCCTTCGCGCAGGAGCAGATGCATGAAGGCCTGCTGCGGCCCGACGGCGAGCCGAATCGCGGCTTCGCGGAAGCGGCGCGTGTCGCGCGCGAGCTCGAAGCGACGAATGCGCGCGTCGAGACGCGACGATCGCAGGTCGCGCTCGTGTTCGACTATGAGAGCGCATGGGCGTGGGAAATCCAGCCGCAGGGACAGGATTTCACCTATCTCGAGCTGACGCTCGCTTTCTATCGCGCGTTGCGGCGCGCCGGCCTGTCGGTGGATATCATTCCGCCCTCGGCCGAAGCGATCGCCGATCGCAAGCTCGTTTTGGCTCCTGGCCTGTTCGCGCCGCGCGCCGAATTCATCGCGGCGCTCGCCGCAAGCGACGGCGCGGCGCTGCTCGGCCCTCGTTCGGGCTCCAAGACGCCGGATTTCCGTATCGCGAAAGAAATGCCGCCGGGCGGCCTGCGCGCGCTGATCGACGTCACAGCGCGTCGCGTGGAGAGCCTGCGGCCGAGCGCGAAGATCGCCGTCGCAAAGGCCGGCGGCTTCGAGCATTGGCGCGAATATCTGGACATCGGCGAGAATGTTGCGGTCGAGCTCGCCTGCGCGGACGGCGAAGCCGCGCTCGTGCGCTCGGGCGAGGTCTTCTATTTGGCCGGCTGGCCCGACGACGGGCTTCTCTTCGAGATCGTGAGGAGGCTGCTCGCCCGCGTGCAGCTCGCGGCGTTGGATCTGCCCGAGCACATTCGCATTCGCGACAATGGCGAGACACGCTATGTCTTCAATTACGGCCGCGAGCCCGCCGACGTCTCCGAGCTCGTCCGCGGTCGACCGCTTGCGATGGGAGCCGCGACTTTGGAGCCATGCGGCGTCGCCGTCGCGCGCGCGCCGCATATAGACGCAGCGGGCGCGTGAGAGCCGCATCGGCAGGATGCGCTTGGCGGTTTTTGGGCTTTCGCTCGATCCGGGACCATGCCTCTGCGAAAAAATCGTCGTCGGAAATGCGCGTCGAGATAAGATCGTCCGGCGGCGAAGGAAGCAGGGCGGCGTTCCAAGCAGTTTTTTGACGAAACTTCCGGCCATCGCCCACGAAATGCTGAAATCGCTTGCGCCCTTCGGAGGGAGGCCTTACTCGCGGCGGCAGGTCGATCCAGCCCAGCAACTATGTGCGGGATAGAAGCATGGCGAAGAAAGTATCGAAGGCGGTAATCCTCGCTGGCGGACTCGGCACTCGACTGGGGGAAGAAACATCTCTGCGACCAAAGCCAATGGTGGAAATCGGAGGACGGCCGATCCTCTGGCACATAATGAAGCTCTATTCCGCTCACGGCGTGAATGAATTCGTCATATGTCTCGGTTACAAAGGCTATTTGATCAAAGAATATTTCCAGAATTACTTCCTTCACACATCCGACGTCACGATCGATCTGACGAAAAATCAAACGACCGTTCACTTCCAGCGAACCGAGCCGTGGAAAATCACGCTCGTCGACACGGGTGACGCCTCGATGACCGGCGGACGGCTTCGGCGGATCAGGGATTACGTCGGCGACTGCGATTTTTGCATGACCTATGGCGATGGGGTCAGCGATCTGGACATAAGCGCGGAAATCGCTTTCCACGAGAGCCATGGCAAGGATGCGACCGTGACCGCCGTTCGCCCGTCGGGGCGTTTCGGCGCCGTCGACATCGTCGAGGGGCAGGTGCGCGGGTTCAAGGAAAAGCCCGAAGGCGAATCGGGTTGGATCAACGCCGGCTTTTTCGTGCTCTCGCCGCGCGTCTTCGATCTGATCGAGGACGATTCGACGATGTGGGAGCGCGCGCCGATGGAGAAGCTCGCATCCTCCGGCAATCTGATGGCGTTTCAGCATACCGGCTTCTGGCATGCGATGGACACATTGCGGGACAAGCAGCAGCTCGAGGAAATGTGGGTGTCCGGCAAGGCGCCTTGGCGGAGCTGGGAGTGACGTGTGTCAACCGGGCTCCCGCGAGGATCCGCCATGCCGATCGATGAGCTCTCGCGCGCCTATGGCGCATCCCGCGTGTTGGTCACCGGCCATTCCGGTTTCAAAGGCGGCTGGCTGACCAGCTGGCTCGCCACGCTCGGCGCCGATGTCACCGGCGTGAGCCTGCCGCCCGATCAGGGGCCGGACAATCTCTATGAGCGCGGCCGCGTCGGCGATTATTGCGACAGCCGCTGGCAGGATATTCGCGACGAGGAGGCGGTGGCGGCGATCATCAAATCGACGCGGCCGCGCGTCATTTTTCATTTGGCCGCGCAGCCTCTCGTGCGGCGCAGCTATCGCCTGCCGCTGCAGACTTTCGCGACCAATATCATGGGCGCGGCGAATGTTCTGGAAGCCGCCCGTCATTGCGCGGACGTGGAGGCGATCGTTTTCGTCACCAGCGACAAGGTCTACGACAATAAGGAGTGGATCTGGGCCTATCGCGAGAATGACGCGCTCGGCGGCCTCGATCCCTATAGCGCCAGCAAGGCCGCGGCGGAGATCGTCGCGCGCTCCTATATGGAAGCGCTGCGCGGCGCCGGCGAAGGCTATCGCCTGGCGACGGCGCGCGGCGGCAATGTGGTGGGCGGCGGCGACTGGTCCGAGGATCGCATCGTGCCGGATATCGTGCGCGCGCTGCGCGGACGCGAGCCGCTAGTCCTGCGCCATCCTCGAGCGACCCGCCCCTGGCAGCATGTGCTCGAACTCTGCGCCGGCTATCTGCAGCTCGGAGCGCGTCTCCTGAACGGCGACGCCGACCGTTCGGTCGCCGCGTCGAAATTCGTCGGCTCCTATAATTTCGGCCCCGACCGGACGAATGAGGTTCCCGTGCGCCGGCTCGCCGAAGCCGCGCTCGCCGTCTGGGGGAAACCTGACCACCCCATCGAATATGGCGCGTCGACGCTGCACGAGGCGACCTATTTGCGCGTCGACTCGTCGAAGGCGCAGGCCGAATTGGGTTGGACGCCCCGACTGAGCTTGGACGACACGCTGAGCTGGACCCTGCAATGGTATCGGCGCTATGTGGAAGATCCTTCCAGCGCGCCGGCGCTCGTCGCCGAACAAATATCCGCCTATTCGCAGCTCTATAGCATTACAGTTGCTATTTGAGATGGACTCGCCGTGCAACGTGCTACTACGCATCCCCGATCTCTGTCCGCCTATCCGCCCCGCTAGACTCACCAATCGCCTGCGCGCATGGTGGAAGCTCGACTTCATGGCTTTCCGAGTCGAGATCAAAAAGGCGTTCAAAGCCGACATCCCGCTCGAGCAGCGCAGCGAATGGGAGAGCTTTCTTCGCGAGAACGCCGAAAAGATCCACTCCTTGACCGCCGAGTTCGAAAAGACCGAACGCGAGATCGACGCCGCCGTCTATCGGCTCTTCGAGCTGACGGAGGAAATCGGCTTACTTGAAAGCTCGCTGGCGGGGCAATATTGAAGCTCCTCTCCTTTTTCGACTGGATGCCGCATGACGAGTTCGACGATCCCTGAGGATTTCCGCCGCCGCCTCGACGAAGCCGCGAGCGCGACCGAGGCCACGCTCGAGGCTCTGCTCGGCGCGGAGCCGCTTTCGGGCGAGATCGCCCGGCCGGCGCGTCTGCTCGAGGCGATGCGCTATGTGGCGCTCGGCGGCGGCAAGCGGCTGCGGCCTTTCCTGGCGCTCGAATCCGCCCGCCTCTTCGGCGTCGAAGGCATAGGCGCGCGCCGCGCCGCCGCGGCGATCGAGATGATCCATTGCTATTCCCTCGCCCATGACGATCTCCCCGCCATGGACGACGACGATCTGCGTCGCGGCCGCCCGACCGCCCATAAGGCCTTCGACGAGGCGACCGCCATTCTCGCCGGCGACGGCCTGCTCACCTACGCCTTCGACGTTCTCGCCGATCCGGCGACCCACGCCGACGCGCTGATCCGCGCCCGCCTCGTTCTGGCCCTCGCCCGCGCGGCGGGCCTCGGCGGCATGGTCGGCGGCCAGGCGCTCGATCTCGAGGCCGAGACGGCGGCGACGCCGCTCTCGCAGGAGGAGACACTCCGCCTCCAGGCGATGAAGACCGGCGCGCTGCTGCGCGTCTCGGTCGATTTCGGCGCCATTCTGGGCGGCGCTTCGGCGCCCGTGGCGGCCGCGCTCGGCCGCTATGGCGACGCGCTCGGCGCCGCCTTCCAGATCGCCGACGATATTCTCGACGCCGAGGGCGACGAGGCCGCGCTCGGCAAACGCGCCGGCAAGGACGCCGAGCGCAATAAGGCGACGCTGATCGGCCTGCTCGGCCTCGACAGAGCGCGCGAGCGTCGCGACGCGCTCGTCGAGGCGGCGATCGCCGCGCTCGCCGAGACGGGGCTCGGGGCGGCGACAGGCGTGCTCGCCGAGGCCGCGCGCTTCGTCGCGCTGCGCAGCAATTGAGCGGCGCCGCGAACACGGCGCGTCAACCGGCGGCGCGGTCGCGCGACCTCGCGCCATTTTGCGCCCAGGCCGCGGCGATGGCGCGCGCGAGCGGCGCGAGAGCGGCGGTCCCCACTTCCGGCTCTCGCCCATAGAGAGAGGCGTCGAGCGCGGCGAGCCGCGGGCCGATGTCCGCACGCGCGGCGATCGCGCGCCAGCCCTTTCGATCGGCTTTCGCCAATTCGAGAGTCGCTCGGCGAAATGCGGCCGCATCGCCGGCGCGGGCGGCGCGACGCAACGCCGCGAGCGCCGCCGGCCGCCGCGCGAAAACGCCGCGGCCCGCCGGGAAAACCGCGACCGAGAGAACGACGAGCGCCCCCGTGGCGACGAAGCCCGCCAGCGCGGCGACGAGGGGCCGAGCCGAGAAGACGCCGGGGCTCGCGCGCGCCGGCGCAGCGGCCTGATCGCGCGCCGCCTCGATGAAGGCGACGCGCCGTTCGGGCGCTATGGCCTCCCGCATCCGCCGCGTCGCGACGTCGAACCATTTCATCCGAAGCGGCGGCGCGAAGGCGGAGGTCGACGACACCGGACGCACGCTCCAGCGATAGACGGCGCGCGCGATCGGCCCTCGGTCGGTGACGATCGTGCGCCGCTCGACAGGGGCGGCGAAAGTGACGATTCCCGGCGCGCGGAAATCGGGCAGCGGCGGCAGACGGTCGGCGGTGACGCCATCGGCCTCGACAGTGACGATGCGCCGCGCCGTCTCGCCGAAGGGAATCTTGTCCGGCTCCGGCTCCCAGGCGTCCGTGATGCGCAGGCTCGCGGCCGGCAGAAATTTCTCTCCCGGCGCAACGAGGCCGTCCCGCGCGCGCACGACAATCTCGAAAGGCGCGGACTCATATTCGGCTTCGACCTTGCCGCTCTCCTCTATCCGATAGGCGATGCGGCGCTTGAAGGGCGGGATCGTCAGCCGTCCGGCGCGCAGCGGATAGATCATCAGCACGCGCTCGACGACCGGCGTCCAGAAACCGTCGATCATCTCCTCGTTCGATGTGTCGACGCCGAACTGCTGCCAGTCGAAATCGACGAGAGCGGGCTGGACGATATGGTCGAGCAGAATGCGGCCGCGTATGGCCGAGCGGATCACCAGCCGCAGCGGCTCGCCGACATAGGGCGTCTCGGACGGCAGCTCGACGCGGACCTCGACGCGGCCGACCGGCGCCCCCTCCTCCAGCGCCGCGGCGCGCGAGATGGGCAAAAGCAAAAGGCAAATCGCGAGCGCGAGCCGGCGCGGCATCAATCGTCCTCCTCCAGCGGGCCGCCGCCGGCGCGCAGCCGCCGCGCCTTTTCGGCGGCGATCCTGAGCTTCAGGAAGCGGCCGGGATCGTCGGCGAGAGTTTGCAGCCATTCGGCGCTCGGCCGCACGGAGCGCGCCTCGAGGCGGCGGCGCACGCGGCGGTCGCGCTCATGCAGCAGGGTGGCGACGTCGGTCCTCTGGCCCCCGGTGCGGCCGGCGCCTTCCGCGGCCCCGACGGCGCCCGTCGCGCCCGCGCCGCTCTCCGCCGCCTGATCCTGCCCCTTGCCGAGCTTGGAAGCCTTGGCGCCGCCCCGCTCGCCGGGACGCGAGCGCGTCTCGCGGTCGCCCGCGGCGCCCTCGCCCGCTCCGCCCCTGTCGTCGTCGAGATTTGCGAGCGCCCGCTGCTGGCCCGTGGCCGGCGAATTGGCCCTGGCGTCGCCGCCGGCGCCGTCGCGCTCGATCAGGCCGAGGAGCAGAGCCTTGTTATAGGAGGCGTCGTCGTCGTCCGGGTCGGCCCGCAAGGCGCGATCATAGGCGGCGACAGCCTCCTTATAACGTCCGGCGAGCGCCAGCGCGCCGCCGAGGTCGTAAGCGCTCGCGGGATCGCGCGCGAAGGCGGCGGCGGCCTCCTCCCACCGCCCCGCGGCATAGAAAGCGACGCCTTTCCAGGCGGGATTTTCGAAGACATGAGCGGCGAGGGAGGAAAGGCCCAGCGCCAGCAGCGCGCGGCCGGCGAGCTGGGGGCCGAGGCTCCAGCCGGCGCCGAGAAGCGACAGGACGAGGAGAAGGAGGGCGAGCCTGAGGGCTCGCGGTCCAGGGCGCGCAAAGGACCGCGAGCCTTCAGGCTCGCTTCCGATGCGATCATGCGACGTCATTCGCCCCTCCCGCGCAGGACGAGCAGCAGCGGCGCGGCTGCGAAAAACAACAGAAACCGCCCATAGTCCCGCCACTGCAGCGCGCGCAGCTCGCTCGCTCCGACATGGGCGACGCCGCGCGCGGCGATCTCGTCGGCGATCTCCTCAGGATCGGCGGCGTCGCCGGCGCGCCCGCCCCCGGCGGCGGCGAGCGCCGCCATCGCCGAACGGCGGGCGGGATCGAGCGCATCCGCCCCGGCGCGGGCGGAGACGAACAGACTATGCACCCGACGTCCTTCGCGGGCGAGCGAGGCGGCGAGACGTTCGGCGCGGGCGTCGAGGCCCTCGCCGTCGGAAATCACCGCGACATCGGCGGCGAGACTCTGCGCCTCGCGCAGCAGGCGGCGCGCGAAGGCGAGCGCGCGGTCGGGCCTGGTCCCGCCGTCGGGAACCGTCACGTCGTCGACGGCGAACAAGAGGGATTGGAGCGATTTCACATCGTCGGTCAACGGGCTCGCGAGATAGGCGTCGCCGGCGTAGAGCGCGAGGCCGACCTGCCGCGCGCCGGAGCGTTCGAGCAGGAATTGCGCCGCCGCGATGGCCTGCGGCAGCCGCTCGCCGCGCGAGACGTCGAGCAGGATCACTGTCGCGTCGAGATTGTGGAACTGCTCGGCGCCCGGCGTTTTCACCGCCGGACCGCAGAGCGCCAGAGCAAGCAGCGCGACGCTGAGGAAGATCGGCCCGTCGCGCCGCGACGCGCCGCGAAACGCGTGACGATCGAGCATGACGGCGAGCAGCGCGGGATCGACGGCGCGCCGCCAATCGCCGAGCTCGTCGCGCCGCCGCCTGGCGACGAAGAGCAGCGCGAGCGCGGGCAGGACGAGCAGCCAGAGCGGGCGAAGAAGCGCGAAATCGCCGAAGTCGATCATCGCCGCTCCCGGGTCGAGAGCGCGAGAGCCGCGCAGGCGATGAGGGCGAGCGCGCCGGGATAGATCCAGAGCTCGTGGAAGATCACCCTCGGCGGGGCGGGCGCGGGTCCTGCGACGAGCGCCTCTATGGCGCGCGCCGCGGCGTCGAGCTCCGCGCCGGTGCGGGCGCGAAAGGCCGCGCCGCCGCCAATCTCGGCGATATGCCGCAGAGCGACGAAATCGACGGCGTCGGGATCGTCCGGCTTGGTCGCCGTGTCGTCCACGCCGAGGCCGATGGTGAAGATTTTCACGCCCATGTCGCGCGCGAGCTCGGCGACCGCGGCGGGCTCGCTGGAGCCGGCGTTATTGGCGCCGTCCGAGAGAAGGATCACGAGGCGCGACGGCGCGGTCGAATCGGAGAGGCGCTTCACCGCGAGGCCGAGCCCTTCGCCAATGGCGGTGGAGCGGCCGACGAGGCCGATCTCCATCTCCGCGAGCGTCGCGCTCACGGCATGAAGGTCGAAGCTCAAAGGCGCCGCGGCGAAGGCGGTCTCGGCGAAGACGACGAGGCCGACGCGATCGCCGGCGCGGCGATGGATCAGCTCCGAGCCGACATGTTTCAAGATCGCGAGGCGGCTCGCGGCGACGCCGCTCTGCTCGAAATCCGTCTTCGTCATGCTGCCGGAGAGATCGAGCGCCAGCATGATGTCGCGTCCCGCGGCCGGCAGCGCGGCGACGGCGTTCGCGACGCGCGGCCCGGCGAGCGCGAGCGCGAGACTTATCCAGGCGAGCGACGAAACGAGCGCGCGCCAGGAGAGACGCGGCGCGCCTGCAAAGGCGCCGGCGCCGAGCCGATCGCGAATGGTCGCGGGCAGCGGCAGCCCGCCGGTAGAAGCCGCGCCGACGCCGAGCAGAAGCCGCAGCAGCAGCGGGAGGGGCAGCAGCGCGAGAGCGAGGGGCGCGGCCAGCTCGACACCGTTCATCGATCGAGCCTCGCCAGCAGCTTCTGCAAAACGCGATCGAGCGTTTCGCTCGGATCGTCGGCGCGCGGAGAATAGAGCGCGTCGCCGAAGGCGCGGCCCTCGCCTTGGCTGAACGCGGTCGTTACGAAGAGCGCGTCGAGCCGCGCCAGCCATTCCTCGCCATGAAGGCGCGCGATCCCGCCGTCGAGCGCGCCGACGAGATCGCGCAGCATTTTCGCTTGCGCGGCGAGCCTCTCCTCCGCCGGCAGATCGCGCGCGGCGGCGAGCGCGATAAGCGCGGCGCGACGCAAAGGCCGGCGGCGCGCGCGCCAGAACAGAAAGCCGATGGCGAGCGCCGCCGCGAAGAGCGAGCCCGCGAGCGCCATGAGGAGAATCTCCGCCGTTCCGTCCGCAGGCGGCGCGCGCAAAGGCCGCAATTGCGCGAGGAGCTCAGACGAATCGGCCATCGCAACGCTCCAGATCGAAACGCTCGATCGCGCGCGCGATCGTCTCGGCGTCGCAGCCGGCGTCGATCTCGAGCGAATGCGCGCCGATGCGGCGAAGACGCGCCCGCCGCTCGTCCGGCGCCGGCGCCGCGCCGCGCGCGATACGCAGCGCGCCGGCCTCCCCGCGCGTGCGAAACGGATAGAGCCCCGGCGGCGGCGCGAGCTCGAAACGATCGGCGACGAGCAGGACGCAGAATTCGCGCCGCCGCGCGATGCGCTCGGCGATCATGTCGAAAGCTTCGCCCGGCGCGTCGAGCGAGGTGGCGAGCGTCATTGCCGACGATCCGGCGACGCTCTCCATTTCCTCGAGCGCGGCGGCGAGCGGCGGCTCGACTCCCTCGGCGCTTTCTTCGAGGGCGGCGCGATGCGCCTCCGCCAGCGCGACGAGCAAGGGCGGAAAGCTCCGCGCGGTCGCCCAGCCGAAGAAGCGCCCGCCCGCCCGGCCGATCGCCGCCAAGCCGGCGCGGCCGCCGCCGTCGATCACGCGCCAGGCGGAGGCGACGGAGCTTTCAGCGGCGGCGACGGAACGAAAGGCGCGCCGCGTGCCGAACAGCATGGGCGTGCGAAAATCGACGAGATAGAGCACGGCGCATTCGCGCTCGTCATGGAAGCTGCGCACATGCGGCGCGCCCGTGCGCGCCGTCACATTGCGATCGAGATTGCGCATATCATCGCCATCCGACCAGGGCCTGACGTCATAGGTCTCGGCGCCGCGTCCGCGCCGGAGCCCTACGAGGCCGCCATGCGGCGCGGCGGCGGCCGCTCTGCGCGCGCCGCTCTTGGCGAAGAGCCGCAGGCGCATCAAGGCCTCGACGTCGAGATCGACGCCGGGACGCCGAGCAATGTCGCTCATGCGGGCGGAACCGCGTCGAGATAGGCGCGGATGATCGCGCGCGGCGTCTCGCCCTCGGCGAGCGCGCGCCAGCCGAGAATGGTGCGGTGAGAGAGAACGTCGACGGCGAGCTCGCTCACATCCTGCGGCGAGACATAGTCGCGGCGATCGAGAAACGCGCGCGCCTTGGCCGCGGCGGC
>Ga0265297_10008684_pt1 | contig 13445 bp, 10 predicted proteins | sample Munlanlwell13791_FD_192502 | JGI IMG/M metagenome (GOLD analysis project Ga0265297, IMG submission 192502) | Leachate microbial communities from a municipal landfill in Southern Ontario, Canada - Leachate well 137-91 | ecosystem: Engineered > Solid waste > Landfill > Unclassified | place... | reverse complement strand
TGGGCGCGGTCCTCCCGGCCGAGGTCGCCGTAGAACTCCATGAAGCCGGCCAGGAGGTCGCACTTGGTGACCATGATGTAGAGCGGGAAGCGGCAGCCCAGTTCGCCATAGAGTTCCTGGATGCGCTGGTGCACGGCGCGGCCGTATTCCTCGCGCTCGGCGGCGGATTGGGTGAGCAGGTCGGATACGCTCAAGGTGATGATGGCGCCGTTCAATGGCTGCCGGGGCCGGAACTTGCGGATCAGCTTGAGGAAGCCCTGCCAGGCGCTGCTGTCGACGGTCTGGTTGCTGCTCTGGGTGGTGTAGCGGCCGGCGGTGTCGAGCAGGACCGCCTCGTCGGTGAACCACCAGTCGCAGTTGCGGGTGCCGCCGACGCCCTTGATGGCGTCCTTGCCGAACTTGTCGGCGAGCGGGAAGCGCAGGCCGGAGTTGATCAGCGCAGTGGTCTTGCCGGAGCCGGGGGCGCCGATGAAGACATACCAGGGCAACTGATAGAGGTAGCTGCTGCCGCCGGCGGACTTGTTCTCGAAGCGGGCCTTCTTCAAGGTACTGACGGCCTGCTCGAAGCGTTGCTTGAGGTCGGCGACCTCCTTGGCGGACAGGTTCTGGTCCTGGCCCCCGCCTTCGGACAGGGCAGCCAGCATCTGCTTGTTGGCCCGCCAGTCGCGATAGACCTTCCAGCCTTCATAGGCGGCCCAGAGCAGGATGATGAACAGGATCAGGAACAGCCGGCTGGCGGTGGAGCCCAGGGGGCGGTGGTTGTAGAGGGCGAAGGCCGGGCCGACGAACCAGATGACCAGGCTCAACAGCAGCAGGCCGAGGCTGGCCAGCACCCAGTGATTGGTGAAGAAGTTGCGCAGTTTTTCCTTCATGACGGCGTCCCTTGCGATTCGATCTTGTGGGTGATCAGCGACGGGCGGCTGAAAGGCGGGGTGAACTTGTGCGTGTTCATTGCGCCACTCTCAGCAGTATCTCGACGCGGCGATTGCGGGCCCGGTTGGCCGGCGTGTCGTTGGTGGCAAGCGGCTGGGCGTCGGCCATGCCTTCGGAACGGATCCGGCCGGGTTCCTTGAGGGTCTGGCTGAGCAACTGGACGACCGAATTGGCGCGTTCGAGCGACAGGTGGTAGTTGGAGGGGAAACGCAGGGAACGGATCGGCCGGTCATCGGTATGGCCAGTGACGATCACGGTTCCCGCCACATTGTTGAGGGCGTCGGCGATGCGCGTGATCACCGGCACCAGGGCTGCGTTCAGGTCGGCGCTGCCGGGATCGAACAGGTTGTCGCCATGGATGACCACGCGGCTCATCTGGGCATCCTCCTCGACATCGAGCAGGCCTTGGGCGATCTCGTTGCTGAGGTAGTTGCGCAGGCGCGGCTGCGCGATCGGCGCGGCAGGGCGTTGCAGGTTGCCGGCATTGGCCTTGATACTGGCCAGGTTGGAGAACACCGGATCGGAATCCCGGTTGAGCAGGATGACCAGGGTGAGGAAGACGGCGAACAGCACGAAGGCGATGGCCGAGAAGATCACCCAGGCGGGAATCTGCCGGATCAGCGTCTTGGGCTTGCGGGCCACGCCTTGCCAGTGGGGCGACAGGTCGCGCTCGAACTCGCCGCGCTGCTGCCGGATGATTTGGTAGATGCGGGCGCGCAGTTCATTGAGCTGGGCCTTGCCGTTGTCGATGACCCGGTAGCGGCCCTCGAAGCCCAGGGCCAGGCAGGCATACATGAATTCGAGCAGGTCGAGGTTGCGCAATGGGTCTTCCACCATCTTGTTGAGCAGATGGAAGAATTTTTCGCCGCCCCAGGTTTCCTTGTGCAGGGTGACCAGCAGGCTTTCGCGTGCCCACAGCGAGGTGCCGCCCCAGGGAGTGGAGGAGACGGTTTCGTCGACCACCGTGCACAGGGCGTAGCGGACGACCATGATTTTTTCCGCGGCGATGCCGGCCTTGCGGGCGTTCTGTTCGAATTCGGCGATGGCCTGGAGCAGGAAGTCGCGCAGGCCGGCAGGATCGGGATGGGCCAGGGTGGCGCGGATCTGCGGGATCAGGATGAGGACTGGATTGGCTGCGGCCAGGATCGGGTTGACGCCGGTGCTGGCGGCCGTTTGGGCCGGTTCCTCGTAGACCGATTCCCTGACCCGCATGGCGGGGGCGGGGGACGGGGGAGGCGAGCCAACGGCCGGGCTGGGCGCGCGCTTGCCGCCCGGCCGGGGGATCATGATGGTCGCGTCGGAGTCGGAGTTATCCGGCAAGTCAGGTAGGTTCGGTTCGCTCATGACGTGTCCTTAGTGGGCGCCTGTGGAGAGGTTCTTAGGTGCGGATACCCCAGAGCTCCATCTGCAGGCCTGGGAAATCGCCGGCGATATGCAGGGCGATCAGACGGTTGGCTTCCAGGGCCTTCCAGAATTCGCTGGAGCGTTCGAGTTCGAAGTAGGTGAAGCCGGCATGGTAGGGCAACTGGCGGGGCGCGACCGGCATGGGTTGCAGGACGATGCCCGGCAGATGGGACATGACCAGGTCGCGAATCTTTTCCGCCGGGCCGATCTTGACCTGGGTCGGGAAGCTTTGGCGCAGCAGTTCGCCGGCCATCTGGGCGTTCACGGCAAGGACGAAGGAGGCGGTACGCAGCAGGTCGAGGTCCGGGATGCTCGCGGTAAAGAGGCCACGGCCGCGGTCCTGCAGTTCGATCGAGACGGCATTCTGGTCCATCACCGCGGTCAGCGAGTCGCGCAGGTCGGCGACCAGCGGCGTGAAGGTCTCGATCAGGGCGTCATGGCGATAGGGCGGCAGGTCGGTCGGCCGCCGGTTGGCGTGGGTGAAGGTGGCGAGATCGCCGGCGAGACCGAGGCAGAGGGCGTAGAGCGTTTCCGGGTGCAGCGGCTCCCGCGCCTGCAGATGCCGGAACAGGGGGTCGAAGCGGTTGGTTATCTGCAGCATCAGGAAATCGGTGATCTCCGCCACGCCTTGCTGGCCTGGCTGGCCGAGGCGGCCGGCCAGGGCATTGGCGCGGTGGCCGAGCAGGCTGCCAATCTCGCGCAGATAGTCGTGCAGTATCTGGCTGGCGCGGCAGTCCAGGCAGGGCGGGATGTGCTTTTCATCGAGCACCACCGTGTTGCTGCTGCGCCGTTCGCTGACCCTGACGATGGCCATGGTGCAATAGGCCTCGGTGGAAGCGCTGGCCAGCACGAGCTTGAGGTTGAGCTGGCCGACCTTCATGTCGGCCGCCCCCTGCATGCCTGCGACGTTGTCGCTGACCGCCGCATCGGCAGCGAGGTAGCGAGGCAGCCCGCTGTCGCTGCCCAGGCTGAGCTCCGGCAGACCCGCGCGCCGCAGCGGCAAGGCCAGCATCACCAAGGTGTCCTTGCAGTCCGACGGGATGTCCAGAGGTGGCGGCGCGGGGCATTCATCGGGGATGGCGAACGGCGTGCCGTCGGGCATGATCCCTTGCGCCGAGCGGATGCCCACCTTGCCCAGCTTGAGCAGTTCCTGGTCGAGTTCCAGCTTCGAGAAACCGTAGCCATATGGGAAGCCTGGACGGATGCGGTTCTCGATCCAGTATTCGAAGAATCGTTCGGCCTGCTGGAAATGTTGGGGCCTGAGGAACAAACCTTCAGACCAAACGACGCGGTTATGTTGGCTCATTGCATGCCTCTCGCATTTCGTTATTGTCGGGAACCCTCACCTTACCAACAACCCTCTATACGCAAGGGTTTGCGAGCGGTATCAAAATAATATGTGCTATGGTATACATTCATCAACACCAAGAATCCAGCCTATATGATTGACCTGTAAGAATCTAGCGTATAGGTGCTAATAATCCGATGGCCATGTGTTAAGAGAAAGCGCAGGCCGCCGAGAGAGACAAGGATGATAGCGATGCGGGAGAGCGAGTATGGCGGCACTGGATATCGATAGTCTTTTGCTGCCGGTCAGCGACGAAAGCCCGTCGGGGGATAACCTCGAATACGATGCCGTTTTCCAGGAACTGGATCGCCTGGCCCTCGGCAAGCCGGGTGTCTATGACCCGGTTTCCGGAGCAACGGTGGGGGCGGAAGAGCCGGACTGGCTGCGCGTTCGCGACCTGGCTCTGGAGTTGTTTGCGCGCACCCGTGATCTTCGGGTGGCCTATCAGTTGACCCTGGCGCAGTTGCGCCTGGACGGGTTCCCCGGTCTTGCACAAGGCTTGAATCTCATCTCCGGCTTGGTTGAGCAGTTCTGGCAGTCACTGCATCCTGACCTGATCGAGGATGAAGACAACGATCCCATCGAACGGATCAATGCGCTTGCCTATCTGGCGGACCCTGAACGTTTCCTGCAGGTCGTCCGTACCACCCCCATCGTCGAGGCCCGCACGGTTGGCCGTTTCAACCTGCGCGATCTCGATATCGCCCAGGGGCGTATCGAACCCCGCGAGGGTGAGGATGCGGCGAGCCTGTCGCTGCTCAGCGGTGCCTGGCAAGAGGGCGACCCGGAGGAAAATGCCGCACGTCAGGCCGCGATCGAGGCGGCGCTTGCCTCCCTGACCAAGATCGAAGGCATCTTTCGCGACAATACCGGCGGCATGGCCCCCGATTTTGGCGATCTGGTCAGACTGCTGAAGTTGGTACGCGGGTTTTATCTCGAGCTGGGTGGTGGCCAGGCCGGTTCGGATTCAAAGGGTGCTTCCGATGACACGGGTGCCTACGCCGCGGGGGGCGGCGGCGGCCAGTCGGTCGGCGCCCTGGCGTCCCGGGCCGATGCCGTACGGACGCTGCGCCAGGTCTCGGATTTCCTGAAGCGTGCCGAGCCGAGCAGCCCCGCTCCCATGATGATCGACCGTGCAGTCAAACTGTTGGAAATGGACTTCGCCGATATCGTGCGCGAGTTGATGCCGGATGCACGTGAACGCATCGAGCTCATTGGTGGAATCAAGTTCGAGGAGTCGGATTACTAGGCGTTGTTGATCTAACGAATTCACTTCATTTGAGGAGTAGAGCGAAATGGGCAGCAGTCAAAAATTCATCGCGCGTAATCGCGCCCCCCGCGTGCAGATTGAGTATGACGTCGAACTGTACGGTGCCCAGAAAAAGGTCCAGTTGCCCTTCGTGATGGGGGTGATGGCCGATCTGACCGGCAAGCCCGCAGAAGCGCTGCCTGCCGTGGCCGACCGCAAGTATCTGAACATCGACGTCGACAACTTCGACGAGCGGCTCAAGTCGATGAAGCCACGCGTCGCCTTCCCGGTCCCGAACACCCTGACCGGCGAGGGCAATATCAACGTCGATATCACCTTCGAGAGCATGGACGATTTCTCGCCTGCCGCCGTGGCGAAGAAGGTTGAATCGCTCAACAAACTGTTGGAGGCGCGCACCCAGCTAGCCAACCTGCTTACCTACATGGATGGCAAGACCGGTGCGGAAGAACTGGTGGCGAAGGTGCTCCAGGACCCCGCATTGCTCAAGTCGCTGGCTGCAGCGCCGAAGCCTGCCGAACAAGAATAAGTACTCGTTTAAGCATTATTCCGGAGACACGAGAATGGCTACCCAACAAGAATCAATGCAAGCACCTGCTGCCGTCGAGGCGGAACTGGATGCGTTTTCCGCCCTGCTCCAGAAGGAATTCAAGCCCAAGAGCGACCAGGCCAAGACCGCGGTCGAGTCGGCCGTCCGCACCCTGGCCGAACAGGCCCTGGCAGGCACCAACTTGGTCTCCGCCGATGCCGTCAAGACCATCGAGGCCATCATCGCGGCCATCGACCAGAAGCTGACCGAGCAGATCAACAAGATCATCCATCACGAAGACTTCCAGAAACTGGAAAGCGCGTGGCGCGGCTTGAGCTATCTGGTCAACAATACCGAGACCGATGAGCAACTCAAGATCCGCGTCCTCAACATCTCCAAGGCGGATCTGCACAAGACGCTCAAGCGCTACAAGGGCACCAACTGGGATCAGAGCCCGATCTTCAAGAAGCTGTACGAAGAGGAATTCGGCCAGTTCGGCGGCGAGCCCTATGGCTGCCTGGTCGGTGATTACTATTTCGATCAGGGACCCCAGGATGTCGAGATGCTGGGCGAGATTGCCAAGGTGGCGGCGGCGGCCCATGCCCCGTTCATCTCCGCCGTCAGCCCGACGGTGCTGCAGATGGATACCTGGCAGGAACTGGCCAACCCGCGTGACCTGACCAAGATCTTCCAGACGCCCGAGTACGCCGCCTGGCGGTCGCTGCGTGAGTCGGATGACTCCAAGTACCTCGGCCTGGCCATGCCGCGCTTCCTGGCGCGACTGCCCTACGGCGCCAATACCAATCCGGTGGAGGCGTTCGAGTTCGAGGAAGACACCGAGGGTGCCGACCACAGCAAGTACACCTGGGCCAACGCGGCCTACGCCATGGCGACCAACATCAATCGTTCCTTCAAGGAGTACGGTTGGTGTTCGCGCATCCGTGGCATCGAGTCGGGCGGCGCGGTGGAGAATCTGCCCGTGCATTCGTTCCCGACCGATGACGGCGGCGTCGACATGAAGTGCCCCACCGAGATCGCCATCAGTGACCGGCGCGAGGCGGAACTGGCCAAGAACGGCTTCATGCCCCTGATCCACCGCAAGAACAGCGACTTTGCCGCCTTCATCGGCGCGCAATCCCTGCACAAGCCGGCGGAGTATGACGATCCCGATGCCAGCGCCAATGCCAATCTGGCGGCGCGCCTGCCCTACCTGTTCTCCACCTGTCGCTTCGCCCACTATCTGAAGTGCATCGTGCGGGACAAGCTCGGTTCCTTCAAGGAACGGGCCGATATGGAGCGCTGGCTGAGCAACTGGATCAATCAGTACGTCGATGGCGATCCGGCCAACTCGAGCGAACAGACCAAGGCCATGAAGCCGCTGGCGGCGGCGGAAGTGATTGTCGAGGAAGTGGAAGGCAACCCCGGTTATTACAGTTCCAAGTTCTTCCTGCGCCCCCACTACCAGCTCGAAGGCCTCACGGTGTCGCTGCGCCTGGTCTCCAAGCTGCCTTCGGTGAAGGGCGCCTGATGTGTTTTCTCGCCCGGTAAATCGGGGAGGGTTGTAGGTGGTAACGGTGCGGCTCGCGAGTACGCGGGCCGCCAAGGTTTTTCATCTTTCAGAGGAGCAGAACCATGGCTGTCGACATGTTCATTGAGCTGGGCGCGAAAATTAAGGGCGAGACCCAGGACAAGGATTTCAAGGGTAAGGGTGCCTGCGATGTGCTGGCGTGGAGCTGGGGGATGTCACAGTCCGGGACGACCCACATGGGCCCCGGCGGCGGCGCCGGCAAGGCCAATTTCCAGGATGTGTCGTTCACCAAGTGGCTCGACAAGGCGACTCCGGCCCTGATGATTGCATTGGCCAAGGGATCCCATATCGACGAGTGCAAGCTGACCTGCCGCAAGGCGGGCGAAGGCCAGCAGAAGTATCTCGAAATCACCATGAAGGAAGTCATCGTGTCGAGCGTGTCGACCGGCGGCAGCGGTGGTGAGGACAGGCTGACGGAAAACGTTACCCTGAACTTCGCCGATGTGAAGCTCGAGTACTTCGTGCAGGATGCCAAAGGCGTCACCGCTTCCGCTGGTGTATTCGCCTGGAACATCGCCGAGAACGCAGCGAAGGGCTAGTCGCCTCGCAAGGGGTGCCCCGTCTCCGCTGGTGCGATCGAGTTCCCTCCAGCGGTGCGGGGTGGACGGCTGCGTGGTGATGGCTATGCGATGGCGCGCCTGCTGCGTTAGCGGGCTTGGTGGATCGGGTTGCCGCAGAACCTGTTTAGGGTAGGGGCGGCGCGCCTACGCGTATCACTTGCGACCGGCGATATCGGTCGCGGCGCATCGGCCGGTAATGCCGGGTGGAGTCGCGTGCGCCACAACACGGAATTCTGTATTTCCGTCCGCAAAGGAAAACGATGATGTCTGCCGAAGAAAGCTTGCGGAATGGCGACCTGGAACAGGCGCTGACACAATTGCAGGATCAGGTTCGCAAGAGCCCGGGCGACGCCAAGCCAAGGATATTCCTGTTTCAGTTGCTCGCTGTCTTGGGGCAATGGGAGCGGGCACTCACCCAGTTGAATGTTGCCGGTGAGCTTGACCCTGGTGCCTTGGCCATGGTCCAGACTTATCGCGAGGCGTTGAACTGCGAGGTGCTGCGCCGGGATATCTTCGCGGGCAAGCGCTCGCCGCTGATCTTCGGCGACCCGGAGGAGTGGATCGCGCTGATGCTGCAAGCCTTGCAGGCGACCGCCGAGGGACAGCATGAACGTGCCCAGGAAACCCGGAGCAAGGCCTTCGAAACCGCCCCGGCCACCTCCGGCACCCTCGACGGCCAGCCGTTCGAGTGGATCGCCGATGCCGATGAAAGAATCGGCCCGCTGCTTGAGGCCATCATCAACGGCCGTTACTACTGGGTCCCCTTCCACCGCCTCCAGGCCATCCATATCGACGAACCGGCCGATCTTCGGGACCAGGTCTGGCTGCCGGCGACGCTCACCTTCGCCAATGCCGGCGAAGCGGTTGCTCTGATCCCGACCCGCTATCCAGGCTCGGAAGACTCGACTGAGCCGCGCATCCGGCTGGCGCGCCTGACTGACTGGCGGGAGCTTGCTCCCAATGCGTTTGTCGGCCTTGGCCAACGGATGCTCGCCACCGATCAGGGCGAATATTCGCTGATGGATGTGCGCGAAGTGATCCTTGCTACGGCCCATGGCTGAGGGTGCTGCCTGGGAACGGTTGTTCCCGTCCCTGCTAGATCGTTTGACCGACAACGAGCCGGACAAACGGAGCGAGGCGCGCGACTACCGTTCCTTTTCCGTGACGCGCCTGCGCGAGAGCGTGCTACGGGACCTCAACTGGTTGTTCAATGCGACCCAGCATGAGGATGTGGAACTCGAAAGTTTCCCCCAGGCGCGCCGGTCGGTGATCAATTACGGCATCCCGGCCCTGTCCGGACGGCCTGCATCAGCCCTGAACATTCAGGAAGTAGAGCAAATGCTGCAGCGCAGCATCATCGATTTCGAGCCCCGGTTGCTGCCGGATACCGTCAGGGTGAAAGCGGAGGCGGACGAGGCTGGGTTGGCCAAGCACAACCTGATTTCGTTCCGCATCGAGGCGCAGATGTGGGCGCAGCCCTATCCACTCGATCTACTGCTCCGAACCGAGGTCGACATGGAGAGCGGCGCATCGCAGGTGGTGGAGGCCGGGCGTGGCTAGGACATGAATCCGAGACTGCTTGACTATTACAACCAGGAACTCCTTCATATCCGTGAGGGGGCGGCGGAATTCGCCCGGGAGTTCCCCAAGATCGCTGCCCGCCTTGGCCTGGATGCCGATGCCAAGGAGTGTCCGGATCCCTATGTCGAGCGACTGCTGGAAGGCTTTGCCTATCTGACCGGACGTATCCAGCTCAAGATCGATTCGGAGTTTCCCGCCTTCACCCAGAACCTGCTGGAGATGGTCTATCCAGGCTACCAGGCGCCCACCCCGGCCATGGCCATCGTCCAGTTCCAGGTCGATCTCGACGAGCCCGGCCTCGCCCAGGGCTTCAGTCTGCCGCGCCAAACCGTGCTGCGTTCACGGCTGCAGCCGGGGGAGAGCACATCCTGTGTGTTCCGCACCGCCCATACGCTTACGTTCTGGCCGGTGCGTCTCACTGAGGCGCGCTACCATGGCTATATGCCGAGCATCGCCGGGAGCGGGATCGACCTGCCCAGGGGGATACGCGGAGCGCTGAGTCTCAAGTTGCAAAGCACCGCCGGGCTTTCCTTCAGGCAACTCGCACTCGATCGTTTGACCGTGCATCTATCCGGGGAGGAGGGGACGGCTCACAAGCTGTATGAGCAGATTTGTGCCAACACCGTGGCTGTCCTGGTTCGGTCCGGCGATGGCGCAGGCCGTTGGCACGAGGTGCTGGGCCCCGAGGCGATCCAGCCGGTCGGCTTCGCCGACGACGAGGCCTTGCTGCCGAAATCGCCACGCGCCTTTGGCGGTTACCGCCTGCTCAAGGAATACAGCGCCTTGCCGGCCCGCTATCTGTTTGTTGATCTGGCCGGCCTGGGCCCGGCGGTCAAGCGCTGCGATGGCGACAGTCTGGAGATCATGCTGCTGCTGGACAAGGCCGACGCCACGTTGGAGAAGACCGTCGATGCCAGCAATTTCATGCTCAACGCCACGCCTGTGGTCAACCTCTTTCCCAAGCGGACCGATCGTATCCACCTCAGCGACAGCAGCCACGAATACCATGTGGTGCCCGAGCGCACGCGTCCGATGGATTACGAGATCAACCAGGTTGTCGAGGTCACGGGATATGGCGTGGGGGCCGAGGCCTTGCAGGAATTCGAGCCGTTCTACGCCATCCACGACCAGGTGATGAGCCAGGAAAGTGCCTACTACACGCTGCGGCGTGCCCCCCGGGTGCTGTCTTCGACCCAGAAGCTGAAAGGCCCCAGGTCCAGTTATGTCGGCACGGAGGTGTTCGTTTCCCTGGTCAATCCGGCGCAAGCCCCCTATTCGTCGGATCTCTCCCAAATCTCGGTCAACACCCTCTGCTCGAACCGCGACCTGCCCTTGTTTCTTTCCTTGGGCAACAACAATGATTTCTCCCTGGAGGTCGCGGCCCCGGTCAGCGGCATCCGTTGCATAAAGGGGCCTTCGCGCCCGATAGCACCCGTGCTGGAGGGCGAAACCCCGTGGCATCTGATCAGCCACCTTTCGCTCAATTACCTTTCCCTGATCGATGCCGGCCCAAAAGAGGGGGCGGCCGCATTGCGCGAGGTGCTTGGCCTGTATGGCTTGGACATGCACTCGCCCTTGCGCAAGCAGTTGGAGGGTGTGCAATCGGTCAGCGCGCGCCAGATCATTCACCGCATGCCCTCATCGTCCGGCCCGATCGCATTCGGCCGTGGCGTGGAGATCCAGCTGACTTTCGAGGAGCGACCCTTCGAAGGTAGCGGCATCTTTTTGCTGGGTGCCGTGCTGGAGCGGTTTTTCGCCCGGCATGCCTCCCTCAACTCCTTCACCCAGACCGTTCTGCATTCCGCCGGTCGCGGGGAGATCAAGCGATGGCCGGCGAGGCTCGGACAGAGACAGGTGCTCTAGCGCTGCTCGGCCGGATCGCCAGGGCGCCGTACACCTTCGGTTTTTTCCAGGTGCTGCGCCGCCTTGAATGCGCTTATCCGGAAAAGCCGCGCATCGGCAGCTCCAAACGGCTGAAGGATGACCCGATCAGGTTGGCCCAGGAGCCCTCCATGGCCTTCGCGCCGTCCACGGTGCGCACCCTGGAGTTGGCCAAGGACGGTCGGCCGGCACGGATGCAGGTCAGCTTCCTGGGCCTGCTCGGGCCCAACGGTCCGCTTCCCCTGCACCTCACCGAATACGCCCGCGACCGCCAGCGCAACCAGGGCGATCCCACCCTGGTGCGCTTTCTCGACGTTTTCCATCATCGCCTGCTGTCGTTGTTTTATCGCGCCTGGTCGCGCTCGCAACCGACGGTCAGCCTCGATCGGCCGAAAGAGGACGCCTTTGGACACTATCTGGGTGCCTTCGGTGGTCTCGGCATGGAGAGCCTGCGTGGCCGCGACAGCGTGCCCGACTACGCCAAGATCGCGTTTACCGGCCTGTTCGCCCGACAAGTCAGGAATGCCGAGGCACTTGAGGTCATGTTGGCGAGCTTCTTCCGCGTGCCGGTGCGGATCGAGCAGTGCGCAGGGCACTGGATGTCTCTGCCACGTGAGGCACAGACCCGCCTGGGCTGGCGCGAAGCCTCGGCGCAACTCGGCGTCACGGCCCTCGCCGGCGAACGGATGTGGGATGTGCAGAGCAAATTCCGCGTCGTCCTAGGGCCACTGACCCTGAAGGATTACGAGCGCTTCCTGCCCGGGAAGGAGAGCCTGCTGCGCCTGTCGGACTGGATACGCAACTATGTCGGCTACGAGTTCCACTGGGACCTCAAACTGGTGATGAAGAAGGAAGAGATACCCTGGTTCGGCCTCGGCGGTGGCACCTGCCTGGGCTGGACGACTTGGTTGGGTATGCACCAAGGCGACAGGGACGCAGATGAAATGGAAATCTGTGGTGACCAAGTGCAATGATCATGTTTGAAATCCGGAGTACGCATGGCCATTGATCGATTGGGATGTGTGGACATGATTTTAGTGTCTCAAGGCTGAGCGGAGCGGACCATAGGGTTGGGTCAACGAGTGCATCAGCGTTATCAGGGTTGAACAGTAAGTAATCCAGATAGGGTTGCCTGAGATTAGGCAGGCATCATTACTTTACTTTTTGATGGGTATATAAAAATGAGCGAAATCAGCCGCGTTTCCCTGTTCGGTAAATTGAATCCCCTGGCCTACAAGGCCATCGAGGGCGCTACCGTGTTCTGCAAGCTGAGGGGCAATCCGTATGTCGAACTGGTGCACTGGCTGCACCAGATATTCCAGAGCCAGGACAGCGACCTGCACCACATCGTCAAGCACTTCGAGATCGATGCCTCGCGCCTGGTGGCCGACATGACCACCGCTCTGGATGCCCTGCCACGCGGGGCGACGGCGATCTCCGACTTCTCGCCCAATATCGAGGAGGCGGTCGAACGCGGCTGGGTGTTTGGCACCCTGATGTTCGGCGAGGGCGCGGTGCGGACCGGCCACCTGATGGTCGCCGGCATGAAGACTGCCACCCTGCGCAACGCCCTGCTGGCGATCTCGGGCGAGTTCAAGAAGATCAAGGCCGATGACCTCGCCGAGGGCTTCCGCAGCATCGTGTCCGGTTCGCCTGAGGAGGTCCTGGTCGCCCAGGACGGTTCCCAGGTCGGCGGCGGGGTGGCGCCGGGCGAGGCGAGCGGAGCCATCGCACCGGCCGCCATGGGCAAGCAGGAGGCGCTCAAGAAGTTCACCGTCAACATGACCGAGCAGGCGCGCAACGGCAAGCTCGACCCCATCGTCGGCCGCGACGAGGAGATCCGCCAGATCGTCGACATCCTGATGCGCCGGCGCCAGAACAACCCGATCCTGACCGGCGAGGCCGGGGTAGGCAAGACCGCCGTGGTGGAGGGCTTCGCCGGCCGCATCGCGCGCGGCGACGTGCCGCCGCAGTTGAAGGACGTCGAACTGCTGTCGCTCGACATCGGCCTTCTGCAGGCCGGAGCGAGCATGAAGGGCGAGTTCGAGCAGCGTCTGCGCTCGGTGATCGAGGAGGTGCAGGCCTCACCCAAGCCGATCATCCTGTTCATGGACGAGGCCCACACCCTGGTCGGCGCCGGCGGCGCCGCCGGCACCGGCGATGCCGCCAATCTGCTCAAGCCGGCCCTGGCGCGTGGCACCCTGCGCACGGTGGCGGCCACCACCTGGGCCGAGTACAAGAAGTACTTCGAGAAGGACCCGGCCCTGACCCGGCGCTTCCAGGTTGTCCAGGTCGAGGAGCCGTCCGAGCACAAGGGCATCCTGATGATGCGCGGCGTCGCCAGCACCATGGAG
>Ga0265297_10008683_pt1 | contig 13445 bp, 18 predicted proteins | sample Munlanlwell13791_FD_192502 | JGI IMG/M metagenome (GOLD analysis project Ga0265297, IMG submission 192502) | Leachate microbial communities from a municipal landfill in Southern Ontario, Canada - Leachate well 137-91 | ecosystem: Engineered > Solid waste > Landfill > Unclassified | place... | reverse complement strand
TCAAGTAACTTTTAAACCCATTAAATAAGGCCCGGCTTCATTGTCTTCAAAAGCCGCGGTCCATTTCCTCCTGCGGGAAATGGCCGCTTAACCCTCGGCCGTTTTCCCTCGACATACTCGGGACCAATCAAAACGGCCTGCGGGAAACTTTTTCAGACAAATAAGCCGGGCCTTTGTAAAGCCGATAAAATCATTAAACGGAAAATAATTTATGGAAAAAGATAAGAAGGTAGCGCTTGTCATCTGCGACGGGATGGGATATCGCGAAAGCGAAAAATACAATGCCGTGAAGGCCGCGAATACTCCCAACCTGGATCGGCTGATGAAAGAATATCCGAGCGCGATAATCGCGGCGGGAGGGGAGGCCATAGGATTGCCGGCGGGACAGATGGGCACTTCGGAGGCCAATCATCTGATAATCGGTTCAGGAAGGATAGTCTATCAGAACCTTCTGAAGATAAACCGATCGATAAAGGAGGGATCATTCGAGAAGAACGCGGTCCTTATCGGCGCGATAAACCATTCACTTAACAATGATTCGTACCTGCATGTGATAGGTCTCCTCGGTCCCGGCGGAGTGCACGCGCATATCGACCATATAAAAGAGATCGCACTTGTTGCGAAAGACAACGGCCTGGAGCGGGTCGCTTTCCACTTTTTCACTGATGGAAGGGATACTCCGCCGAAGAGCTCGATAGAGCATCTGAATGATTTCTCATTCTTCATAGAAACGAACAAGATCGGACGCATCGCATCTTTGGGCGGAAGATATTGGGGGATGGACAGGGATAATAATGAAGAGCGCGTGGAGAAGGCATACGACGCGATCGTGCTCGGGAAGGGGGTCATGTATGCCGATCCGATCGATGCCATCAATGAATCGTATGGTAACGGAATAACGGATGAGTTCATCGTGCCGGTGACCATAGGTAACGGTGAACCGCCCGTCACGATAAAAGAAAATGACGCGGCGATATTCGCCAATTTCAGGGCCGACAGGGCAAATCAACTGACAAGAAGGATATTACAGTCCGGCATACCCGGTCTTCATCTTGTGACGATGACCAAGTATGCCGATGATATCGCGGTGCCCGCGATGTTCCCTCCGGAAGTGATAGAACATACTTTATCGGAAGAGCTTTCCCGAAGCGGCATAAAACAACTTCGCGTCACGGAGACCGACAAGTTCGCCCACCTTACATTTTTCTTCAACGCGCAAAAGAGCGAGCCGGACCCGCTGGAGGAGCGGGTGATGATACCGACAAACAAGGATGTGGCTACTCACGACAAAAAGCCGGAAATGAAGGCGGCGGAGATAGCGGAAGTCGTCGCTAAAGCCATAAAAGAAGGGAATTACGGGTTCATTGCGGCAAATATCGTGAACTGCGACATAGTGGCCCACAGCGGCGATTTTGAGGCAACAAAGAGGGCTGTGGAAGCTGTGGATGAGGCTGTTGGCAAAATAGCTGCGGCGGCTGAGGAGACAGGCGCCCAACTCATCATCACCGCCGACCATGGTAATGCGGAGGAAATGTGGGATGAAAAGGCAAATCAACCCATGACCTCCCATACCATGAATCCGGTACCTCTTGTCCTTGTTTCTCGGAGGTTCAAAAAAATGATCAAGTCCGAAGGGTCGCTTTCAGATATAGCTCCGACCATACTTACCATGCTCGATGTTCCGTTACCGAAGGAGATGACGGGGGAAAGTTTGGTGTGATTCGCTAATTGCCTATCTGTGAAATCCCAGGTCGGCGGGATTGTCGTCTCCCGATATGAGCGATATCTTTCCGCCCGAGGCTTCGAATTTGCGGCGGATATCGGCGACCTCGATCGCAAGTTCGACCGTTTCTTTTCCGACCTCCTTCTTTATGAATCCCTTCGACCAATAATCGATCACCAGCTTGCTGTCTCCGAAGATGTTCTTTTCGCCCGTTTTCTCGGCTATCAATATTCCATATCGGCAGGCGAGAAGCTCTCCGTAATTGTTCGTTTTTCCCTTCGGGAGAAGATGTTTTCCGTGGCGGTTGATGAGGTCGGCATGAAGGACCTGCTCCAGCATATCCTTTCCGTCATTATCGGTGACGCTTATCTCCACTCCTTCTCCTCTTCCCGTTCCGGCATCGAAGTAGATGCCGTCCTTCATTTTTTTCTTCACCTTTAGCTCATATCGCGCTCCGGACCCGAGCCATGCCGATGCTTCGGTCTTTGTTTTAAATCCCTTGAATCGGGCTCCGCGATTCCCCTTGACCATTCGTTCGCATTCCGGCCAGTTGTCGGTGACCCCGCTCTTTCCATCGGGGAGCTGATAAGCATAATATTTTTTTCCCATCGTGTGTTTTGGTGGTTGATGTTTCATACCCGCTTTACTGCTATGGCAATAAAACGGGTATGAAGACAGATCATGGCTGGAGGATATCTTCGGTCCGACCGTCGATCGATATCACGACCTCTTTGACGCTCGGGAATTGTTTGAGGGTCTCGATTATCTGTGTCCGGATAGCGAGAACGCGACATGAGCCGCCGACCGATCTTTCGAGGGCTTCATCGAAATCCGCATAGGCGACACCATCCCTGATAGTGAGGCTTTTAAGGGAGACTCCTTCGTTCATCGATGTGAAATATCCGTCGGAGATCTCCATCGCGTTAGGGCCTTTCAATAATTCCTCCAGGGCCGCTTTTCCGACAGCCGATGTCTTCGGAACCTCTCTCGTTAAACTTGAAACGACGGTACAGGCGTCCATCGACGAATCGGTCGAATATCTTCCGAAGAAAACTTTGACGGATGACTTTTCTTCTGCGGTCGGGGAGGGAACTATTTTCACCGGAATATCCACGCGGTCGTCGTTCTCCGGTAATCCTGAAGGATTATCCTTTTTAAGAACAAGAACAGCTTCTCCGGAATAGCCTTCCTCTACTTTGACGGTTCCCGTGAATTTGACGGGGTTTTCGGTCATCCAATCTTCGGTGGCGGTCGCATAACCCCACGCGACGATGTTCCCTGACGGGTCTTCGATGAACATCGGAAAAACGGCCTCGAAGAACCAATATCCCGGAGCTTCTCCCGTTACGATGACGATACCGCTCAACTCATCTCCGGCTTCAGGTGATGTCACGATCAAGCCTTTGGGAACGCCCACCTCTTCGGTGAAAGTTTCGCCGTCGGGGTCGGCGCATCTTCTAGGATAGCTTTCCATGATGGGGTATCCACGCTCCTCGCATTCGGTGAAGTTTGTGACCGGAGGGGCGGGCTTAAGGGATAAAAATATGATCGCTCCCGTTATGATGATGAACACGGCGGAAGCGATAAGAGGAATAGTAGCTGATCTTTTTCTCATATCACTTAATTATAGCCAAAAGAGGCTTTTACGACTAAAGCTCGGTCATAATATTTGACCGATAGGTATTTTTATGGTATCAATCGATCAGATCCGGCAAAAATTGAATAAGGAAGAAACGAAAGAGGAGGCGAGTCAAGAATGTTCTGCAGACACAATTTCAGTGAGGAGATCGAGACCAGGGTCATCGAGTCGGCGTTCCATATCTATGAAACCGGGGATACCATACGGCAGACGGCCGAAAAGATGGAAGTATCCAAGACGACGACACATGTGGATGTGACCGAAAGACTGAAGATCGTAGACAGCGAATTTGCGGGCGAGATAAGGGTGATACTCGACAAGCATATCGAAGAAAGATCCGTACGCGGAGGAATAGCGGCACAAAAAAAGAAGTCAGGCAGTGCCTGAATAGCTTACCGAAAGCGCTCTCATCATAATGGGGCGCTTTTTTCATATAAGTTGCGAAAAGGACTTTTCTTGACCTTTATGGCATATTGTGGTATGTTGAAGGAAGCCCTGATGGGACTTTAAAAAATGGAGGTTGGTCTATGTTATACCAACAAATTCTTGCCAAAGTCTTCGATTCTTGTTGCGCGCCGAAGAACAGAGTGAAGATCAGAGAGGTCGTATCCCAAGGAGAAGCATATTTCGTCTATCCTTTGGGACAATTGGGAGCAATAGGTTTGAACTTCGATCCGCGTCTTCATGGCGAAGAGATGGAAGTCATTCCAAACCCCAAATTCGCGGTATGGGAGACCATGCCGGAAAGACACGACCTGACGACCAAACTGATATTCACGATATTCATCGATCGGTCGTTATCGATCGAGCAAGCATTTTTCTTCAAGGAAGGAACGAGTTCTTTCCCGAAGGATATGTGTCTTTTCTCGCATATAAGGGACAACGCGAAGATCCTAATAAGAGAGGTGGCAAGAACCTGTGTAAGATGATTTTATAGGCTTGACCATTAAGCCGTAAAATAGTAATCTCTGCTGCTACCCAAATGTTCTTTTCGCATCTACCTTGAGCCCGATCTTCGTATCGGAAAACCCCGGCTTGGTCACCGGGGTTTATTTTTTATCCGAACCGCTTAAAAAAGGAACGAAAGACCGAGGAGGCCGTGGAGTACGGCGAGCGTGATGGATAGAATGGCGAGACGGATATGCCATCTGAACGGGATCTTTTTCGTTCCTTTAAAGACCATAAATCCGATCGTGGCCGTTGTGATGACCGATATAAGAGTGATGATTCCGAGGACCATTATCACCGGTATGCCAAAGATGGGCGTGCGGGCGATGGTGGATAAGATATTCATTTATTCAATATATCCCTGAACTCTTCTTTTATTTTTTTAAGCTTTGGATCGATGACCAATCGACAGTAGGGAGCCTCGCTGTGTTTTTCGTAATAATCATCGTGATACTCCTCCGCTTCGTGGAACTTTTCAAGCGGACGGATCTCCGTGACCACCGGCTTTCCTTCCGGCGATGATGAGTTTATCTCTCCGATGGTCGTTTCGGCCGTCTTTTTTTGTTCCGGTGTCGTATAGAAGATGGTCGAACGATATTGTTCTCCGATATCCTCTCCCTGCCGGTCGATGCTCGTCGGATCATGGGAGGCGAAGAAGACGGAAAGGAGCTCGCGGAAAGATACCTTTTCCGGGTCGAACTCCACCCTTACTACCTCGATATGCCCCGTTCCTCCGGCGGACACTTTTTCATAGGTAGGCAGATCATCCGTTCCGCCCGCATATCCGGACCTGACCGATACGACGCCATTTATCATCTTGAACACGGCTTCGATACACCAGAAGCAGCCTCCGCCGAACACAACTACTTCTTTCTTTTCCATCCATCAATTATAACAGACCCGCTTTTGACCAGTTTAATTTTTTCGGGACGCTTCAGCTTTTTTATCTCGCATTCCCGGCGGAGAGCTTCGCCTCTTTCCCCGCATTCTTCCGCGTATACGATCCGTTTCGGTTTTCGGCCGCGCGTATATCCGGCTCCCTTTCCCGATATGTGTTCGGAAAATCTCCTGTCAATATCCGTCGTGATCCCAGTATAAAGGGACCCTCCTTCGCATTCGATGATATAGAGATAATACATTGGGCGCGTTTATCTACTATGATCATATCCCATCAGAGAGGAACGGGCCAAGATATCAACAGTCGGTACCTGATATACTTAATCCATAAAATAATATGAAGATGAAGAACAAAATACTGATAGCGATAGCCGTCATCGCCGCCGCGGCGCTCGCATACTATATATGGGACCTTAATGTCCAGAGAGCGAGATATGCTTCGGATGCCGTGATAAAAGCGGAGGTCCAAACCGCCATCGATGTGACGCGGATCATCCATCAGAACGCGAAGGATGCCGGGCAATCCGTGGATGAGGCCAAAGTGATCGCCGCGGACGCTCTTCGAAGGTTGAACTATGGGGACAACGACGAGGGATATTTCTTTGTCGATACCAAGGAGGGGGTGAATATAGTCCTTTACGGAAACACGGAGGTGGAGGGAAAGAACCGTTACGAGGATAAGATAGGCGGAATATCCTATATGAAGAAGATAATAGACAGGGCGATCGCCGGAGGGGGATATACGGATTATTTCTATCCCAAGAAGGAAGGAGGAGATCCGCTGAAGAAAAGGGCTTACAGTGCTTATTTCGAGTCGTTCGAATGGGTGATAGGAACGGGATATTATCTTGAGGATATAAAATAAAAAATATGCTCATAGAATTTTACGGAGAGGAATGCGTCCATTGCATCGCAATGAAGCCGATAGTCGAAAGATTGGAAAAAGAGGAGGGCATTAAGATAGAAAAATACGAGACATGGCATGATGAAGCGAATGCGCAGAAGATGGGCGAGTATGACAAGGGGTATTGCGGAGGAGTTCCTTTCTTCGTGAATACCGAAACAGAGACCCATATCTGCGGAGAAGCCTCATATGAGGAGCTGAAAAAGTGGGCGGGAATGTAAAATAAAGAAGAAAGGCCCCCGACATATCGGGGGCCTTTCGGTTTTCATCTTTCAGCGCTTCTCGAAATCCAGACAGACTGAATTGATGCAATATCTTTTTCCACCCTTATCCTTCGGTCCGTCGTAGAACAAATGGCCGAGATGGGCGCCGCATGTCTTGCATACCACTTCCATATTGCCGTTCTTATCCTTCTTGATCTCCACATGCTCAAGGTTTGCGGGATCGGTGAAGCTGGGCCATCCGGTACCGGAATCGAATTTGGTTTCGGATGAGAAAAGTTCCGTTCCGCAGACCGCGCATTTATACATTCCGTGTTCATGGTTATCGAGATATTTTCCGCTAAAGGGGGCCTCGGTACCTTGTTTTCTTGCCACGCGGTAAAGCTCTTCGGGGAGCTCTTCATCTTTTTTGATCCCCGCAGTCCCGTTATTATCCGATGACCTGAACTCCGATGAGAACCCTTCAAGCGCCTTTTTTTGACTTTCAGTCAGGTGGATCGATGGTCTTTTTGCTTTGATCATCTCTTCGGCTTTTTCCGGCGAATATCCCTTGCTTACGAAATAGGCCGCAACAAGGGTGGGGGCGCGACCGTGGCCGTTCTTGCAGTGGACATAAACCTTTTCTCCGAGGCGGACAAGGTTGTCTATCATGGAAACTCCTAAAATAAGATTATCGGGGGACGGAGGCTCGTTGTCCGGGGTCGGAAGCCAAAGATATGATCTGACCCCTATCGGAGCGTCTATCTTTTCCTCCTCCAGTGAGATGTCCGACGATATGCCTTCCTTATCCATCAGGACCTCGTCGAAATGGGATTCACAGCACTTGTTCGTCCCTATGAATATGCCGTCCCTTATATAAGAGAAATCTATTTCGTGTTCCATAATGTTCTTTTTGAATTATAACATTCTGTTATCATTCATATATATGAAATACTCGGTCGTCATACCGGCATATAACGAGGAAGGGGCCATAGGCGAGGCGATAACGACCCTCAACAAGCAGACCGTCGGAAGGGAGAACATCGAGGTGATCGTCTCCGATAATAATTCCGCGGATAACACTTCCGCGGTGGCCAAAGAGTCGGGAGCGGATAAGGTCGTCGTCGAAAAAAGAAAGGGAACCAATTTTGCGAGAGAGGCCGGGTATAATGTCTCGACGGGGGATATCATCGCATTCCTTGACGCGGATTGCGTGCCTCGTGAAGATTGGCTTTTCAGGTTGGGTGAACATCTGAAGGACAGTAGCGTCGGAGCGGTTTCGGGTCCTTATGATTACGGGTTCAAAGGCATAAAGAAATTTTTAGCCGATATTTATTCATACAGGGTATTGCCCGCCGCGCCATATCTACTTCATGCGATATTCCGCCGTAAGGCCGGAGTTCTGATCGGGGGAAATTTCGCCGTAAGGCGGGGGACCATGGAAGCGATCGGTGGCTTTCCTCCACTTGCTTTTTGGGGAGACGATTCGGCGATCGCGATGCTCGTTGCGAGAAAGGTGGGCAAGGTGATATTCGTTCCCGATGTGGCCGTTTGGAGTTCACCAAGAAGGCTGGAGAAAGAAGGTTTCTTCGGGCTTACGGCCAAGTATGTACGGGCTTATCTGCATGAATATTTCAAGTGAACATGTGCCGGGAAAACTGAAAATTGTATAATTAATAACAGTTATGAATAACATAAAAATAATGGTTGTCGCGCTTGTGCTCGTATCGCTTGTTCCCGCGGCGATGGCGCAGACCGCGAACACGGGAACGACGACTACCGACGCTGCGACCCAGCCGTCCACGACGAATGTCGCTCCGGTAAGGCAAGGGGCACAGGATGCGATAAGGGCGATAAAACAGGAAGTCATCGACGGAACCCAGAAAGCGAGAGAGAGCCTGCAACAGGGAACACAAGCCGTAAGACAAGAATTAAAAACCGAAGCGGAGACATTGCGTGCCAATCTTCAGAACAACCTCAACGCCATAAGGACAAACACTTCGCTCACCGAGGAAGAAGCGAGAGATGCGGCGATAAAGGCGAGAGAGGAGGCAAGAACGACATTACAAGCGCAGGTTGAATCGGTGAAACAGGCGGTTGTGGCCAATAGGGAAGAATTTCAGGCGCAACTGGAGGCAAGGAAGGAGGAAGCCAAGCAGAAGATAGAAACCGAAAGAAGAGAGTTGCAGGTGAAGCTTCAAGGGATACAGGATGAACGAAAGAAGCAGGTTGTTGAGAGAGTTGCCGGCCAGATCCAGGATGTGAACATAAAATATTTGGATAGGTTGACGACCGTCGTCTCCAATCTTGAGGAAATATTGAGAGGGATATCATCCAGGGCGGATAAAGCGGCGTTGGAAGGGAAGGATGTAACCTTGGTCCGAGCCGATATCGCCGAGGCGGAGGCTTTGATAGCAACGGTCAGAGGTTATATCACGGAGCAGTCGGGAACAACCTATCCGATAACCGTGACCGAAGAGGTCAACCTTGGAAGCGATGTTTCGGGCGCTCGAGATCGCCTGCGTGCCGACCTGACCATACTGAAGGAAGAGGTGAAGAAGGTGCATGATGCCGTAAGAAAGGCGGCGAACGATCTGGCGCAGATACCGCAGGTCAATGAGGAACCGACTGCCGAATAAGTCCGTAAAATCTTAAAAAACAATGAACAAAAAAATATTGATCGTCATAGCGATCGCCATAATAGCCGCTCTTGGCGCATGGCTTTACTACGGAAGAATGAACGCCGTTCCCGCTCCAGTTGATCAACCGATAGAGCTGAATGACGACACGACCGAATCCATCAATGAAGCTTTGGATGAGATAGATGTCGGCGATATAGACGAGGAGCTTTCCGATATAGACGAAGCGATACAGGGATTATAGTTTTCCCGCCGATACGAAAAACCCCGCAATGGAAGCGGGGTTTTTATTTTTCCATCAATACAGGAGACTATTGATCATCATGATGTTCCCATAGGTCATCTGCAGGAATGTCTTTGCGGTCAGGAACACGGCGATCACTGCCAATACCGTCAACGCTATCACCGTAAAGCCGATGCGTTTCGATTTTACATCCGACATCTTAAGATACTTCCAGGCGAACACCAATCCGAGCGGAGCAAGGAAAAAGCTTACGAGATATATGAACACTTGCCGGCCGACAGAGACCGATTCCGGACGAGCTTTGAGCGATCTTCCGCAATTGGAACAGAAAAAAGCGTTTTCAGTCACTTCCGTATCACATGATGGGCATCGAAGAGGAACTGTTTCCATATTCCGATTATAGCATCTCTTCCGGACCGAATATCATTTCGCGGCTATGGAGTATATTACCCCAGCCTTATCATCGGAGACGAACATCTTTCCATTACTGAAGATAATATCCGCCGGTCTTCCCGTTGCGCCTTCTTCTATCAGCCATCCGCTCACGAAGTCTTCCGCTTGTGGGGAAGTTACGACACCACCGTCCATTTTATATCTCACAACTTTATATCCTGTCGGATCGGACCTGTTCCATGATCCATGGAAAGCGACAAAAAGGTCTCCTTCGTATTCTTCGGGCCACCCCGACATTTCAGGAAGGAAGGCGAGTCCCAAAGGAGCCGAATGGGCCGGAATATCCACGAGGCTTCCCGTTTCGAAGGGTTCGCTGCACGGATCCCTGAAATAGGTCTTCTTATCGAAGTTCGTATCATGGATGTTCTTTCCGTAACATATGGGCCAGCCATAATTACCCCCTTCTTTAAGGATATTTATCTCGTCGGGAGGGATATCATCTCCCAAAAGATCCCGACCCATCTCTGTAGCCCAGATCTCTTTGGTTCCGGGCCTCAAGGTCATGAATACAGAGTTTCTTAATCCTGAAGCGAAGACCTTCGGATCGCTTCCATCCGGATCGTATGAGATCACCTTGGCTCTTCTCCAATCCGACTCGTCGCATACATTACAGGAAGAGCCGACGGAAACAAGGAGTTTTGTCACCCCATCGATTTCGGTCATGAGGATGGACCTCGTGAAGTGTCCGCCTCCCGCGGGAAGATCCAATATCTTTTTTTCACCGGTCGCCCTGAAATTATCCTTGTCGTAATCATACACGGACACCTTATCCGTTTCCGCTATATACAGCTGGCAAGTATCATCGCAATGGAATGCGATGCCGTGGGGCCTATTAAGTCCCTCCGCCACCATCACCGCTTCATCCGCTTTTCCATCACCATCATTATCGGGAAGGGCGAACACCTTTCCATCGGAAGGAACGCTTACAACAATAACTCCGGAGGGATCAAGGGCCATATCCCGCGGGTTTACGAGATTATCCGCAAAGACCGAGATGGAGAAACCTTCGGGAAGAGAAAGTGGTCCTTCTTCCGTACCTACGATATCTATGATGTCCGCCGGAGGAGGATTTATCGCCGGTCCCACCCCGCGGAGATTTTTGAACCAGAACGATCCGATATACAGACCGGCCGCGACCACGATCGCCGCTGAAACGGATATCAATATTATTTTTTCGGTTCTTTTGTCCATAATCCAATTATAACGGATGTCTGTTCCGTACTTGATAAAATATGGAAAGAGAGCAATGTCGAGGGGCGGTAATCCATCACCGAACTTATGATATCATGAGGATATAACATGCTTTTATACGGACTGGCCGCATTCTTACCGGTTGCAGTGTTGGTGTGCGTGGCCGCTTTTTCCAAAAAAGGGATAGTTTCCGCTTCCATTGCCGCCCTTATCTCCCTGGTCGGCATCTCGGTATTTTTTTGGAGGATGTCTGTTCCGTCGATCGCCGCATTCGCGGTAAAAGGCATGTTCGTCTCCTTGGAAATAGGGGCGATAGTATTCGGAGCACTTCTTCTTTTTGAATTATTTTCAGCGGCGAAGGGAGGGGAGGCGGCGAGGTCCGTTTTCAGAAGGATATCGTCGGAAAAAACGGTTCAGGCGGTGATGGTCGCGTGGGCATTCGTCCATTTCATGGAGGGCGTTTCGGGATTCGGTACTCCGGCGATGATCGCCGCCCCTATCCTTATGGCGCTGGGGTTCAGTCCGCTTGCAGCGCTTTCGATGTGTCTTATCGGAGATTCGGTTCCGGTCATATTCGGAGCTGTCGGATTACCTGTTACCTACGGGTTCGGTTCGATAGTGGGAGCGGCTGTGGCGGAACAGGCGGGGATATTGATCGCGTTCATCAATATGATATCCTCCCTTTTCATCGTTTCAGCAATCGCTTTTATAGCCAATAAAGATACGGGAGGGGATAGAGCTTCGTTCGTTAAGTTCATGCCGTTCGTCATCTTGGCTTCCTTTTCCGTTTCTTTCCCTGCATTCCTTACCGCGTTATTCATCGGGCCGGAACTTCCATCGATAGTGGGAGGGATCATCGGGATGACCCTTATATTCATGATCGGAAGGAAAATGTATCCGTTGACCGATGATCATAAAATGAAAGGATGCCGGACATTAATGGAGGACACAAAGCCTTTTATTCCGTACATTATAGCCGTCGCCTTGCTTGCGGCGACCAGGATACCTTTTATCAAGGAGGCGTTGAACGGAATATTTTTCGAGGTCAGATCAATATTCGGGCAGGACATAGGTCATAGGTTCGTTCCCTTATATGCGGCCGGGGTGATATTCATAACATCATCTTTTTTATATATGTTCCTTGCCTGCATATCCTCCGGGAAAATGATATCGGTCGTCAAAAGCTCACTGATCAAATTACGGAGACCGCTGGTGGCCCTTTCTTTGATATTGGTATTCGTCCAGATATTCATCAATTCCGGCATCAATATGTCCGGAGCGCCGTCCATGCCCGAGGCCATGGTTATGCCTTTTGCGGGACTTCCTTCCGGGTGGTGGTTATTCATCGCTCCGTTTGTCGGGGCTTTCGGGGCGTTCATCGCGGGAGGAGCCACCATCTCAAACCTTCTTATGACATCGATGCAGGTGCAGATAGCTTCACTCACGGGAACAAACCAGCTTGCCGTGGTCGCTCTTCAGGGGTTGGGCGCCGCCGGAGGGAATATGATAGCCATACATAATATCCTCGCCGCCCTTGCGGTCGTCGGTGCCGTTAACGGAATGGAAAAGAAACTTATGAAGATGAACTTTTCCTTCGCCATAATTTACTTCATCATTTTGGGGATGATAGGTACGGTAATGGGCCTTATGATCGGATGACGGAAAAAATAAAAACCCGCTCCTCACCTGATCGCGCAATTCAGGCAAATCCGATGAATGTCGGATGTGATATAATGAGCGTGCAAGATCAATAAAAACAATATGGATATAAACGCAATATTGGAGGTGATCGCGGCCGTGTCGGCCCTCGTTTTCCTGTGGCTCAATATACGGGCGAGCCGATCGCTCATAGGATCGTTCTTCAAAAAATATTATTCATGGATGATCATCGGAACAGTATTCCTTTTTCTCGGATTTGCCGGTGATGTTTTCGGAGAAGCCGTGGGTTTATCGGAGAATATCGTCGAGTTCGGACATCATCTTTCGCTTGCCATATTCGGAGCGATGTTCGTCTATGCTTCGTACATTCTTCCAAAAGAGGCCGCCGAGCGGATGGATAAGAAGATATAAGGACCACATCCCCAAAAAAAGACCCGCGCATGCGCGGGTCTTTTTGAATGATGATCACAACACCTCCTTAAGGTCGTTGTTCTCGATGATGAATCTTCTTTCGATCATCACCGAAGGGGTGGCAGTGAATGGTTCTCCTTCCTCGCGGACCATATAGCTTACGATCATCTCGTTATTGATCACAATGATGCTTTGCGGAGCGATGCGGTCTCCGAGAAGGACGGCTTTCGTCGTTATTGTCTTGCCTTTGTCATCAATGGCGGCCGCCACATAAAAGAATGTTCCGGTACCTCCGGGATCCTGATAAATGAACAGTCCGGCATCGTTTTTTCCGTCGCCGGTCAGGTCGCCGAAGAAGGGTTCCCGGAATGCTCTGGTGTTTATGGTCGCTGCCATATCCTCACCGATCGGAACCTCGGATTTTCCGTTCATAAGGGTAATTTGCATGCCATCAAGATCGTAGGTCGCATTAAGGGGGTCGAATATGGTCGGTTCGACACTTACTCCGCCTCGAACATATATTCCGAGAGTGGCGGC
>Ga0265297_10008682_pt1 | contig 13445 bp, 7 predicted proteins | sample Munlanlwell13791_FD_192502 | JGI IMG/M metagenome (GOLD analysis project Ga0265297, IMG submission 192502) | Leachate microbial communities from a municipal landfill in Southern Ontario, Canada - Leachate well 137-91 | ecosystem: Engineered > Solid waste > Landfill > Unclassified | place... | reverse complement strand
GATCCCAAGCAGACGGACCAGGGTGTTCGCGGCGCCATCGTGCTTCCGCACGGTATTGGCAAGAAGCTGCGCGTGCTGGTTTTCGCCAAGGGCGACAAGGCCAAGGAGGCCGAGGAGGCCGGCGCGGATTCGGTGGGCGGTGAGGACCTGGTCGAGAAGATAAACGGCGGTTGGTTCGAGTTCGATAAGGTGATCGCCACTCCGGACATGATGGGAGTCGTCGGAAGGATGGGAAAGGTGCTGGGCCCCAGGGGGCTCATGCCCAACCCGAAACTCGGCACCGTCACCATGGACGTCAAGAAGGCGGTCGCTGAACAGAAGGCCGGAAAGGTCGAATTCCGCATAGATAAAGCGGCGATCGTGCATGCCCCGATCGGCAGGCGCTCTTTCGGCGCCGCCAAACTGAAGGATAATCTGCTCGCCCTTATCGAGGCGGTGAACAAGGCGAAGCCGGCGGCAGCAAAGGGCACATACATTAAATCCATGGCGATCTCTTCCACGATGAGCCCGGGGATCCGTCTGGATGTGACGAACTTATAGACCGCCTCCGTGCGAGGCCAGTCTTGAGGAGGAAGCTGTGGAAAAAGCAAAGAAGTCGCAAGAGGTGAAGAACTTAAGCGAGCGCCTGGAGAAGGCCAAGGTCCTCATATTCGCAGACTACAGGGGGCTCAAGGTTTCGGAGATGACCGATCTCCGCGGCAATCTGCGCAAGGGCGATACTTGGTTCAAGGTCGTCAAAAACCGTCTCATGAAACGCGCCCTCAAGGAGAAGGGGATCGAGCAGCTTGGGAAGTACTTTGCCGGCCCAACAGCCGTCGCGATCAACTTCATCGATCCGGTGAACCCTGCCAAGGCGCTCGTCGAATTCGCGAAGAGCCACGACAAGCTTTCCGTCAAAGGCGGGTACCTCGATGGCAAGGAGATCGGGCCGAGTCAGGTGGAGGCCCTTTCCAAGATGCCGTCCCGCGAAATCCTGCTTGCGATGGCTCTGTCGTCGATGAATGCGCCCGCCAGCAATCTGGTCGGCGTGCTTGCGGCGATCCCGCGCAAGCTCGTCTACGCCATCAACGCGATCAAGGAGACGAAACAGGCATAAATTGAAACCAAACGCACTTAAACGGCGGCGAAGAAATCAAGGCGCCGCTCGCCCACTCGGCCCGTAACGCAAGCGCTACGGAATCGATTGGGGTGCAAAATCAAGGAGGAAGGTATGGCAACGGTAGGAAGAGCAGAAATCGTCGAGGCCCTGAAGGGCATGACACTCATGGAAGTGGCCGATCTCGTGAAGGATCTCGAGAGCACGTTCGGCGTCTCCGCTGCGGCGCCGGTTGCGGCTGCTGCGGCGCCGGTTGCGGCTGCTGCGGCTGAAGAGAAGACAGAATTCACGGTGATGCTGACCGATGCAGGCACCAACAAGATCAACGTGATCAAGGAAGTGCGCGCGGTCACGAGCCTGGGCCTGAAGGAGGCCAAGGATCTGGTCGAGGGTGCCCCGAAGGCGGTGAAGGAAGGCGTGACCAAGGAAGAGGCTGCCGACATCAAGAAGAAGCTCGAGGCAGCTGGCGCCAAGGTCGAGGTTAAGTAGCAATAGAGCGCAGATCAAAAGTGCCGGGGATGTCGCGCGAGATTATCGCGCGGCGCCCTGGCACAAAGCGTTTTTATGGCGTGTGGAAAGGCCGCCCGCGGGAGAGCCACGGGCGCGTCTGCTTATCTGACACCGAGGTCAAGGAGAGCATATGGCAACCCTTCCGGTTCGTCGTATCCGAAAAGACTTTTCAAAAATAAAGCATGTCATCGGCATACCTCCGCTCGTAGAGATACAACAGAAATCGTTTCAGCAGTTTCTGCAGGCGGATACCCCTCCTGAACAGAGGGCGGACATCGGGCTCCAGGGAGTCTTCAAGAGCGTCTTTCCGATCAAAGGGTTCAACCAGACCGCATCTCTCGAATTCGTGCAGTACGTGCTCGACCCGCCGAGATACGACGAGCAGGAGTGCAGGAACCGCGGTATGACCTTCGCCGCCCCGATGAGGGTGACGGTCAGGCTCGTGGTCTGGGACATAGACGAGGTGACTGCGGCGCAGACCATACGCGACGTCAAGGAGCAGGAGGTCTATTTCGGAGAGGTGCCGCTCATGACGGAATTCGGCACCTTCATCATCAATGGCACCGAACGCGTGATCGTCTCTCAGCTGCACCGCAGCCCAGGCGTCTTCTTCGAGCACGACAAGGGCAAGACGCATTCCACCGGCAAACTTCTGTTCGCGGCCAGGATGATACCTTACCGCGGCGCATGGCTCGACTTTGAGTTCGACGCCAAGGACTTAATACACGTCCGCATCGATCGCCGCCGCAAGATGCCTGCGACGATGCTGCTTCGCGCCCTCGGCTATTCCGAGGAGGAGCTGCTCAATATCTTCTATAAGCACGAGGTCGTCTCTATACAGGGCCGCAACAAGCTTGAAAAGAACGCGGTCGCGGACCTTCTCTGCTACCAGCGAGCGAGCAAGGACATCAAGGACCCCAAGACCGGGACCACTCTGGTGAAGAAGGGCAAGCGCTTCACGCGCCAGGCGATCGAAACCCTGACGAAGGCGAAGAACGCGCAGATCCCCATCGAACCTGAGGACATCATCGGCAAGTTCCTGGCCTGCGATGTGGTCGATCCTTCGACAGGCGAGGTGTTGCTTTCCGCCGGCGACGAACTCACCGAGAAAAAGTTTGAGGAGATCGCTGACAAGAAGATAGGGGAGATCAACATCCTGTTCATCGACGACCTCAACGTGGGTCCGTATCTTTTGAACACGCTCAAGGCCGACAAAGTCGGCACCCCGGAGGAGGCGAAGCTCGAGATCTATCGCAGGCTCAGGCCCGGCGACCCATCTACGCCGGAGGCCGCGGCGTCGCTCTTCGATAATCTCTTCTACAACCCGGAGCGCTACGACCTCTCCAAGGTGGGAAGGCTCAAGCTGAACTACAAATTCGGATTCGACGTACCCCTCGAGGTAAGCACCCTCCGCAAGGAAGACATCGTGTCTACGGTGCGCTACCTCATCGGGCTCAAGGATGGCGAGGGCGAGATAGACGACATCGATCACCTGGGCAACCGCAGGGTGCGATCCGTCGGGGAGCTTTTGGAGAACCAGTACAGGGTCGGCCTTATCAGGATGGAGAGGGCGATCCGCGAGCGCATGAGCCTTCAGGATGTAGAGACGCTGATGCCGCACGACCTGATCAACCCGAAGCCGGTGAGTGCGGTCATCAAGGAGTTTTTCGGATCGAGCCAGTTGTCGCAATTCATGGACCAGACAAACCCGCTCTCGGAAGTCACCCACAAGCGCAGGCTTTCGGCGCTCGGGCCGGGGGGGCTCACCAGGGAGAGGGCTGGATTCGAAGTGCGCGACGTGCATCCCACGCACTACGGTCGCATCTGTCCGATCGAGACCCCCGAAGGTCCGAACATCGGGCTCATCGCGTCGCTCTCGATATATGCGCGCGTCAACGACTATGGCTTCATCGAGACACCGTACCGCGAAGTGAAGGACGGCAAAGTCACCGAGGCTGTTGATTATTGTTCGGCGCTGGATGAGGCGGATCTCTCGATAGCGCAGGCCAACGCCGCGGTCGACAACAAGGATATGCTCACGAGCGAAAAGGTGCAGAGCCGAAGTCGCGGCGAATTCATGATGGCCAACCGCAGCGACGTCAAACTCATGGACGTTTCGCCGCAGCAGCTGGTCTCCATCGCGGCGGCGCTTATACCGTTCCTAGAGCACGACGATGCGAACCGCGCCCTGATGGGATCGAACATGCAGAGGCAGGCGGTCCCACTGCTGCGCAGCTCGGCTCCGATCGTCGGCACGGGCGTCGAAGCGACGGTCGCACGGGACTCGGGCGTCACCATAGTGGCCAAGCGCGAGGGCGTTATCGCTGAGCTTGACGCCAACCGCATAGTCGTCCGCGCCGACAAGAGCGAACGCAAGAAGTTCTCCAGCGAGGTCGATATCTACAACCTCACCAAGTTCCGTCGCTCCAACCAGAGCACCTGCATAACGCAGAAGCCGATCGTGAAAAAAGGAGACAAGGTTCGCAGGGGCGACGTGATAGCCGACGGTCCCGCTACTGACGAGGGAGAGCTCGCCCTCGGTCAGAACGTGGTCGTGGCCTACATGCCCTGGGGCGGATACAATTTTGAGGACTCGATCCTCATCAGCGAGCGCGTGGTCAAGGACGATTCCTTCACCTCTATACACATCGAGGAGTTCGAATGCGCTGCTCGCGACACAAAGCTCGGCAAAGAGGATATCACGCGTGACATCCCGAACGTAGGCGACGAGGCCCTCATGGACCTCGATGAATCCGGCATCGTGCGCATAGGTGCCGAGGTCAGGGCAGGAGATATCCTCGTCGGGAAGGTCACTCCAAAGGGCGAGACGCAGCTCTCTCCTGAAGAAAGATTGCTTCGCGCGATCTTCGGCGACAAGGCCGGCGACGTGAAGGATACGGGCCTCAGGGTTCCGCCGGGCGTGTCGGGGGTGGTCATCGGCGCCCAGGTCTTCTCTCGCGAGGGAGTTGAACTCGACGACCGCGCAAAGGAGATCCAGGACGAGGAGAAGACGAAGATCAACAAGGATATGGAGGCCGAGGTAAAGGGCATCATCGACACGGCGACCAAACGCATCAGGCAGCTGCTCGTCGGCCGCACCTCGACTTCGAAGGTCATGGACGAGGCTGAGGAGAAGGTTCTTCTGGCCAAGGGAAAGACGATCACCGAAGACACCCTCAACAGGATACCGTTCAGCAAGTGGAGCGAGATCTCGGTAGAGGACGGCGAATCGATAGAAGCCGAGCTCGCCGAACTATTCGACGAGGCCGAGGAGCAGCAAGACATGGTCAGGATGATGTACGACCAGAAGATCAACCGCCTGACCAAGGGCGACGAGCTGCCCCCGGGCGTCATCAAGATGGTCAAGGTCTACATCGCTATCAAGCGCAAACTCTCGGTCGGCGACAAGATGGCAGGCCGTCACGGGAACAAGGGCGTCATCTCCAGGATTCTGCCGGAGGAAGACATGCCCTACCTGGCTGACGGCAGGCCGGTGGATATCGTGCTGAATCCGCTCGGAGTTCCTTCGCGCATGAACGTGGGCCAGATCCTCGAGGCTCACCTCGGTTGGGCGGCCCGCACGATCGGCGAGAGGATACAGGAGAATCTGGACAAGAACTTCTCGCGCGACGAGCTCGCCAAAGCGATCAAGAAGGCCTACAGCTCGCCCGCGATGAACGAGTTTCTTGAGAAGGCATCCGAGAAGCAGCTGAGGGAAATGGCCGGAAAACTCCGGGATGGAATCCCCTTCACTACGCCGGTGTTCGATGGCGCGTCCGAGGCGGAGGTGAAGGAGGCGCTCAAAGAGGCCGGTCTGCCCGAGGGCGGAAAGACCGTTCTTTTCGACGGCCGCACCGGCGAGTCGTTCGATCACGAGGTGACGGTCGGTCTCATGTATATAATGAAGCTGCACCACCTGGTGGACGAGAAGATACACGCCAGATCGATCGGCCCGTATTCGCTGGTCACTCAGCAGCCGCTAGGCGGCAAGGCGCAGTTCGGCGGACAGAGGCTGGGAGAGATGGAAGTCTGGGCGCTCGAGGCATATGGCGCGGCTTTCGCGCTGCAGGAGTTCCTCACGGTCAAGTCCGACGACGTGGCAGGCCGCACCAGGATGTATGAGGCGATAGTGAAGGGCGAGAAGGTGCTGGAGCCGGGGCTTCCCGAGTCGTTCAACGTGCTCATCAAGGAGCTGCAGGCCCTGGCGCTGGACGTAGAACTTCTGGAGACAAAAGCTGGCAAATAGTTTCACTCGAGTCCAAAGAGGAGACTTATGGATATCTATCACTTCTTTGAGAAGCCCAAGGATCCGCTCTGTTTCGAGGGCATCCGCATAAAGCTCGCATCGCCCGAAAAGGTGATGGAGTGGTCCCACGGCGAGGTGAAGAAGCCGGAGACCATCAACTACCGCACCTTCAAGCCGGAGCGCGACGGACTCTTCTGCGCCAAGATATTCGGGCCGGTGAAGGACTATGAGTGCAACTGCGGAAAGTACAAGCGCATGAAACACCGCGGGATCGTGTGCGAGAAGTGCGGCGTCGAGGTCATCCAGAGCAAGGTCCGCCGCGAGAGGATGGGGCACATAAAGCTCGCTTCCCCGGTCGCGCACATCTGGTTTCTCAAGAGCCTCCCCTCCAGGATCGGCACGATGCTCGACGTCTCTCTTAAGGAGCTCGAGCGGGTCCTGTACTGCGAAGCCTACATGGTCATGGACCCGGGCAACACCGGTCTCAAGGAAGGTCAGATACTCACCGAGGACGCCTATCAGAAAGCGCTGGAGGAGTTCGGGCCAGCCTTCACCGTCGGCATGGGCGGCGAGGTGGTGAAGGAAATCCTCGCCAAGATCGATATGGACGAGCTCTCAAAGAAACTGCGCCGCGACCTCAAGAAGACGAAATCGGAGGCGGCCTCCGCCAAGATATCCAGGAGGCTCAAGCTCGTGGACCAGTTCCGCGAGGCGAACAACAGGCCGGAGTGGATGATGCTGGACGTGGTCCCGGTCCTGCCTCCTGATCTCAGACCCCTTGTCCCGCTCGACGGGGGAAGGTTCGCGACGTCGGACCTCAACGATCTCTACAGGCGCGTGATCAACCGCAACAACAGGTTGAAGAGGCTCATGGAGCTCAATGCGCCCGACATCATAATAAGGAATGAGAAGCGCATGCTCCAGGAAGCGGTGGACGCGCTCTTCGACAACGGCCGTCGCGCGAGGCCGTTCGTAGGTCCGAATCGTAGGCCGCTTCGTTCGCTCTCAGACATGCTCAAGGGCAAACAGGGCCGTTTCCGCCAGAACCTGCTCGGCAAGCGCGTGGACTACTCCGGCCGTTCGGTCATCGTGGTCGGCCCTGAGCTCAGGCTCCATGAGTGCGGCCTTCCCAAGACGATGGCGATCGAGCTCTTCAAACCCTTCATCTATAACAAGCTCGAGCTGAGGGGGCTCTCCGCTACGATCAAGAGCGCCAAGAGGCTAGTCGAGCGCGAATCCCCCGAGGTATGGGACGCCCTCGCCGAGGTCATAAAGGAACACCCGGTCATGTTGAACCGCGCGCCGACCCTCCACAGGCTGGGCATCCAGGCGTTCGAGCCGGTGCTCACCGAGGGCAAGGCGATCCGGCTCCATCCGCTCGTATGCGCGGCGTTCAACGCAGACTTCGACGGCGACCAGATGGCGGTGCACGTGCCGCTTTCCGTCGAGGCCCAGATCGAGGCCAGGGTCTTGTTGCTCTCCACGAACAACATACTTTCTCCGGCCAACGGCAAGCCGATCATCGTGCCCACGCAAGACATGGTATTGGGCATTTACTACATGACCCGCGAGAGGGCCTTTGCCAAGGGCGAGGGCGGCATGTTCAGCTCGCCCGATGAAGTGCGAGTGGCCTACGACGCAGGGCAGGCCGATCTGCAGGCGCGCATCAAAGTCAGGATGGACAGCAAGCTCATAGAGACCACGACCGGACGCGTGCTGCTCTACGACGTGGTACCCAAGCAGATACCTTTCTCGGCGATCAACAAAGTGATGGACAAGAAGGCGATCGCGGATCTCATCGATTCCTGCTACCGCCTCTGCAAGGACAAGGAGACGGTGCTGCTAGCCGATCACCTGCGTACTCTGGGTTTCCATCACGCTACGAAGGCCGGCATCTCCATCTGTATCGACGACATGGTCATCCCCGAGGCCAAGAGCCACATGCTCGACAAGGCGTTCTCAGAGGTCCGCGAGGTCGAGGAGCAGTACACCGAGGGGCTCATCACCTCGGGCGAGAAGTACAATAAAGTCGTCGATATCTGGGCTGCGACTACGGAAGACGTCGCTTCGGCGATGATGAAGGGGATGTCGACGATGATGATAGACGGCCCCGGAGGCGAGAAGCGCGAGCAGATGAGCTTCAATTCGATATTCATCATGGCCGATTCCGGCGCCAGGGGCTCCGCGCAGCAGATGCGCCAGCTGGCCGGGATGCGCGGACTGATGGCCAAGCCGTCGGGCGAGATCATCGAGACCCCGATCACTGCCAACTTCCGCGAAGGCTTGAACGTTCTGCAGTACTTCATATCCACGCACGGCGCCCGCAAAGGTCTTGCGGACACGGCGCTCAAGACTGCCAACTCAGGCTATCTGACCAGGCGTCTGGTCGACGTGGCGCAGGATACTACGGTCACCGAGGTGGACTGCGGCACCCTGGACGGACTGGTGGTGAGCGCGCTGGTCGAAGGCGGAGAGGTCATCGAACCCCTCTCGGACAGAATCCTCGGCCGCGTGGCGCTCGAGGATATCCGCGATCCCTATACTGACGAGGTGATAGTGGAGTCGGGCAACATGATAGACGAGGAGCTGGTGCAGAGGATCGAGGACTCCGGCCTCGAAAAGGTGCTGGTCCGCTCCGTTCTGACGTGCAAGAGCCTCGTCGGCTGCTGCGCCAAGTGCTACGGTAGGGATTTGGCGCGCGGTCATCTCGTGAACATCGGCGAGTCTGTGGGCGTGATTGCGGCGCAGTCGATCGGTGAGCCGGGAACCCAGCTTACGATGAGGACGTTCCACATCGGAGGAACCGCTTCCAGGCGCGTGGAGCAGTCGTCTCTCGAATCGCGTCATGAGGGAGTGGTGAAGTACGACGGCGTCCAGATCGTCGTGAACAAGGAAGGTAAACTGACCGTGATGAACCGCAACGGGGTCGTCATCGTCTCCGATGAGGCTGGCCGCGAGCGCGAGAGATACAAGTTGAATTACGGCGCGATCCTGCTGCACAAGGAGGGCGAGAAGGTCAAAGCGGGCGGCCTGCTCGCCGAGTGGGATCCGTACACCGTGCCGATCCTCACCGAGGTGAGCGGCAGGGTCAAGTTCGGCGACATCATCGAAGGTCTGACCATGACCGAACAGGTCGACGAGGTCACGGGCCTCTCGCGCAAGGTCGTCATATCCTCGAAGGATGCGACCGCCAGGCCGCGCATCTCGATCAAGGACGCTAACGGCGCCACCATGCAGCTTCCCTCGGGACGCGGCGAGGCCAGGTACCTGATGCCGGTCGGCGCGAACATAGTGGTGGCTGAAGGGGACGAGGTCCTGGCGGGCGACGTGATCTCCAAGATTCCGCGAGAGACCACCAAGACCAAGGACATCACCGGCGGTCTGCCGCGCGTCGCCGAGCTCTTCGAGGCGCGCAAGCCGAAGGATCACGCCATCATATCCGAGATCGACGGCCTGGTCTCGTTCGGACCCGATGCGAAGGGCCGCAGGACTCTCATCATCACACCCGAGGTCGGCGAACCGAAGGAATACGCGGTGCCGAAGGGTCGCCATATCTCCGTGCATGAGGGCGACTTCGTGCGCGCCGGCGAGGCGCTGATGGACGGCTCGCCCAATCCACACGACATACTCGCGGTGCTCGGCGAGAAAGAGCTGGCCAGGTTCCTCGTGGACGAGACCCAGGAGGTCTACAGGCTCCAGGGCGTGCGCATCAACGACAAACATATCGAGATCATCGTGCGCCAGATGCTCAAGCGCGTGCGCATAGTCGATCCCGGCGATACGACTCGTCTCGAGGACGAACAGGTGGAGAAGTCGATCTTCGAGGCGGAGAACGAGCAGGTCCGGGCAAAGGGCGGCAAACCGGCTGTGGGCGAACCCATGCTGCTCGGAATCACGAGGGCCTCGCTCTCCACTGAGAGCTTCATCTCGGCCGCGTCGTTCCAGGAGACCACGAAGGTCCTCACAGAGGCGGCGGTCTCCGGCAAGGTGGATTACCTGCGCGGTCTCAAGGAGAACGTCATCATGGGCCGCCTGATCCCGGCTGGCACGGGCCTTCGGAAGTACAAGGGCTTCGACATCGAGGTGGCTGAACTGCCGGAGGAGGCCGAGGGCATTGTTGCAGGGGATGAACTTATGGCAAGTCAAGATGTTGCCGGCTGATTTTCAAGTGCGACTTTAAGCTTAGGTGGGATTCGTATAAGGCCAGCAAATACCTTGACTTAGCAAGTTTCATCTGTTAGGTTGCGCCACTCTTTGGCGGATATTGCTGCAAGAGCATCTAACATCCTGTAATTGAATCACTTTTGATAGGCCCGCGTTGCCTGAAAAAAGACGCAAATGGAGTTTTATGCCGACGATAAATCAACTTGTAAGGAGCGGCAGGCGGCAGCTGAAGATGCGCACCGCATCCCCTGCGCTCGAGAGGTGTCCGCAGAAGCGCGGCGTTTGCATTCGCGTCTACACCACGACTCCCAAAAAACCGAACTCGGCTTTGCGCAAGGTCGCCAGGGTGAGGCTCACGAACGGTTTTGAGGTGACCTCCTACATCCCTGGAGAGGGCCACAACCTTCAGGAGCACTCGGTGGTCATGGTTCGCGGCGGCCGCGTCAAGGATCTGCCGGGCGTCCGCTATCATATTATCAGGGGCACGCTCGACTCCACCGGCGTGGAAAACCGCAGGCAGAGTCGTTCCAAGTACGGTGCGAAGAGACCCAAATAATTTCGTTCAAGACGAGGTTTACGATGCCCAGGAAAAAGAGAGCAAGTTTGAAGAGGATGGTGCTGCCGGACCCGAAATACGGCGACAAGCTCGTCTCGCAGTTCATCAACACGATGATGTGGAGCGGCAAGAAGTCGATCGCCGAGTATGTGGTCTACGGTACGTTCGACGTCCTCCAGGAGAAGAAGAACGACGATCCTGTAAAACTGTTCAAACAGGCCATGGAGAACATAAAACCGATCATCGAGGTTCGCTCACGCCGTGTCGGCGGCGCCACATACCAGGTGCCGGTCGAGGTGCGTTCGGACAGGCGCGTCTCCCTGGGTATCCGCTGGTTGCTCTCCGCGGCGCGCGCTCGCAAGGAAGGCACGATGAAGGACAGGCTTGCCGCCGAGCTGATCGAAGCGTTGGAGAATCGAGGCGCAGCTGTGAAGAAACGCGAGGATACTCACAAGATGGCAGAGGCTAACAAGGCCTTCGCACATTATCGCTGGTAAGGGATGTGCACTGAGCTCTTTGATATCATGGTGCGCAAATATTAAAGCCTCTTCATAGAGGCGGCCTAAAGGAGTGCAGAGGTAATCGATGGCAGCGGCATCAACAGATCTGAACGACGTGCGCAACATCGGGATCATTGCCCATATAGACGCGGGCAAGACCACGGTGACCGAGCGCATCCTTTTCTATACCGGCATCACCTATAAGATAGGCGAGGTCCACGAAGGGACCGCGGTGATGGACTGGATGGAACAGGAACAGGAGCGCGGCATAACGATCACGGCTGCTGCGACCACGTGCGAGTGGCTGGGCAAAAGGATCAACGTCATCGACACCCCAGGCCATGTGGATTTCACGGTCGAGGTTGAGCGTTGTCTCAGGGTCCTCGACGGCGCGGTCGGCGTATTCGATGCGGTGGCGGGCGTCGAGCCACAGTCGGAAACGGTCTGGCGTCAGGCCAACCGCTACGGTGTCCCGAAGATCGGTTTCGTCAACAAGATGGATCGCGTGGGCGCCGACTTTTTCCGCTGCGTTCGCATGATGAGGGAAAGGCTTGCGGCGAACGCGGTGCCGTTCCAACTGCCGCTCGGAGCCGAGGATAAATTCGTGGGTGTGGTGGATCTTATCTCACGCAAGGCGTTCTCCTTCGACGGCGACACCAAGGGTGCGAAGGTCGTGGAGATCCCGATCCCTGAAGACGTCGTGGCGATGGTCGACGAATATCGCGAGAAACTCATAGAAGCGGTCGTGGAATCGGAGGACGAACTTCTCCATAAGTACCTCGAGAGCCACAAGCTCACCGATGAGGAGATCATGAGAGCGGCGCGCAAGTCCACAGTCTCCATGCATGTGGTTCCGGTGCTCTGCGGTGCGGCATTCAAGAACAAAGGAGTGCAACACCTGTTGGATGCAGTCGTCAATTACCTGCCGTCTCCGCTGGATGTTCCTCCTATCGAGGGTGTGAACCCGGACAAGGAAGAGGTGATTGAAAAGAGGGCTGCCGATATCAAGGAGCCGTTCTCAGCGCTCGCCTTCAAGATCATGTCCGATCCGTACGTAGGCCAGCTCACGTTCATGCGCGTTTACTCCGGGGCAATAGAGAGCGGTATGACCGTGTACAATCCGATACGCGACAAACGCGAGAGGGTGGGCCGCCTCCTCAGGATGCACGCTAACAAGAGGGAAGAGATCAAGAGGGCCGAGGCGGGCGAGATAGTGGCGGCGGTCGGGCTCAACATCACCAGAACAGGGGATACCCTCTGCGATCAGAAACAGCCGATCATCCTGGAGAAGATGGAGTTCCCGGATCCGGTGATCTCCATCGCCATCGAGCCCAAGACCAAGGCGGACGAGGAGAGGCTGTCGCTCTCCCTGCAGAAGCTGGCTAACGAGGATCCGTCCTTCCGCGTGAAGGTGGACGAGGAGACGTGCCAGACGATCATCTCCGGGATGGGCGAGCTCCACCTCGAAATCATAGTCGACAGGTTGCTCCGCGAATTTAATGTAGCGGCTAACGTGGGCAAACCGCAGGTCGCTTATCGTGAGACGATCACCAGGGTTGTGGAGATAGAATCCAAACATGTGAAGCAGAGCGGCGGCCGCGGTCAGTACGCTCACGTATGGCTGAGGGTCGAGCCGCTGGAGCGCGGAAAGGGATTTGAGTTCGTCGACGAGATCGTTGGAGGCTCGGTCCCCAGGGAGTACATACCGGCCGTGAGGAAGGGCGTTCAGGAGGCTATGAACGGCGGAGCGATCGCTGGTTTCCCGCTGGTCGACCTACAGGTGGCTCTCTTCGACGGTTCGTACCACGAGGTCGACTCGTCGGAGATGGCGTTCAAGATCTGCTCGTCGATGGGTCTCAAGGCGGCGGTGAGAAAGGGAAGCCCGATCATTCTGGAACCCGTGATGAACGTCGAGGTTGTGGTCCCGGACGAGTACGTCGGCAGCGTTACCGGAGATCTTACGGCTAGGCGCGGCAGGATCATGAAGAGCGACGCCCACGCGGGATCGCAGATCATCGGCGCCCAGGTTCCGCTCTCGAAGATGTTCGGCTACTCGACGGACCTTCGGAGCGTGACGCAGGGAAGGGCCACGTACAGCATGCAGTTCGCGCACTATGAGCCGGTGCCCAAGAGCCTGGCTGAGGAGATAATAGCAAAATCGCAGGGGCTGTGATTCCTGCAAAGGATATGGGGAGGACACAATGGCGAAGGAGAAATTTGAACGGACGAAGCCGCACGTGAACGTAGGTACGATAGGGCACGTGGATCACGGCAAGACGACTTTGACGAGCGCGATCACGAAGTATCTTTCGACGAAGGGTCTGGCGGCGGTGATGGAGTTTGACCAGATCGACAAGGCTCCTGAGGAGAAGG
>Ga0265297_10008681_pt1 | contig 13447 bp, 8 predicted proteins | sample Munlanlwell13791_FD_192502 | JGI IMG/M metagenome (GOLD analysis project Ga0265297, IMG submission 192502) | Leachate microbial communities from a municipal landfill in Southern Ontario, Canada - Leachate well 137-91 | ecosystem: Engineered > Solid waste > Landfill > Unclassified | place... | reverse complement strand
GTATCTTCAACACCGCTCTCATTTCTTACCAACTTTATTACCGCCTGTCCGTGAGAAACCGTATTCGCGGCCGGTATGCTCCATGGATAGCTTCCGTTAGCCGCATTTATGTCGGTGGCCTGTTCATACCATACAGCGCCGCCGCCAGATCCGCTTGGAGATGAATATATATTTACGGCGCTTACCTTACCTGTCTTGGTCCAGTTTATGGTCCTATCCGTATCTTCAACTACCCAAACCGTGTCGGAGTTAGGCGAGGTTCCTATAAATATCCTAGGCTTTATCTTAAAATTATTAGTAGAACTGTCATAGACCGTGCTGTCGTTATGGTCTCTCACCCTAACGCGTGCCGTATCGGTTGTAACCAATACCCTGGTTGCCTCACTGTCTGATGGGATAGTCCATGTGTACGGGCTGGCGCCTGTATAATTAGATGTTATCGTATAATCCAAATAATTATTGCCGCCGCCGTTCTTATCAAGCAGTATATCGACCGCTGATATTCCGAGGGGTGTCCAGTTTATAAGGTTATCTCCGTCAACATACCATGTCTCCGGCAATCCCGCGTTCTTTCCGGGCGAATTAAGCGTTATGGTGCCTTTCACTACAAAGTTTGCATTGGAGGCAGCATAAACATACGTCGGATCATTGACAGAGGTGACTCTGAAACGGTAGGTAGCTGCCGCTACATTCGGAACCGGCCACGCGTAGTGCGCGGTGTTACCAACAGCGCCGGTATTATGAGGAACTGTAGCTATCGTCGTCCATGCGCCGGTGCCGCCCGTTGCGTTATATTCAAGCAGGCAGCTTCCTATATTACCCATAAAATTCCACTGAACGTCAATATCCGGGTCCCCGATATGGTATATGTCTCCGCCATCAGTCGGCTCTATTATAATATGGTTGAAGGTACCGTCCCACAGCCTACCTCTTATATCAAAGGCCTCGGAAACATCAAATACGTTGCTATCACTGTGATCAACCACCTTTATGATATTTCTGGTCTCTGTCGGATAGTCTGCTACTGTCCAATCGTAGTAATTCTGGACCGCGGTATCGACCTGCACGGGATTGCCGCCGTCCATTATGGGGCTGAAATTTGTGCCATCATACGAATGGTATAGATCTACAAGCCCAACGTTGCCTTGCCCCTCATTAACAACCCAGTCTATCCTGAATGTACCGGTAGCTGTAAGGGCGTTTGCGAGTCTATTGGCTGAGGTCGGATTGGTTATCCTGATCTGGCCGTGAGCGTCTACGTTGGACAATGACGTGACCTTAATATCATCGGGCCAGGTCGTGCTTTCAACTTTTATCTGCAGCTGCGATGTCACTATGCAGTTTACCGGGTCCCAGTTCCAGCCGCCCGCATTTGTTTTATTGAGCGCTATATTGCCTGTCCAGCTAGTGCCGCCGTCCGTGCTGTATTTAACATTTACGCTTGCCACGTCGCCCTGGGTATCCCACTGGATGTTGAACGGAGAACCTATGGTCACTTTCCCGGAAACTGAATCTACAAGATTTATGAACCTTGACTGGATCGTAAGAGGCTGAAGGGATATGGACTCTATATTACTGTCATTGGCCGCGACCAATCTGATCTTGACATCGGGATTCTTACCATTATCGCCTGCCTTAAAGGGCCATGGCTCGGGCTCAAGAGGATCGTATATAGAAGGTATGGTCCAATCATAATACTCCTGTGAAGCGGTTGTTGTATTGGTATTGAGTATGATACCTTCGTATGGAGCAACCCCGTTTCTTGTAAAATATAGGTAAACATACCAGTTCTGTGTTCCCTGAATATCCCAGCTTATGCGCTTCGTTTCACCGCACTTCCATGTAAGGGTCGGGTCTGCGCCATTTAAGGAAGGTATCAATAGATCAAGTTTCACTATAGTGAAAGAATCGGACTCACCGCCTATGCCGGCGTCATCAACGTTTCTTACCCTTATCTTTGAAGTCGTAATTCCAAGATTCGCGCCGCTAGGTATATCTGCGGCGGCCAGAACCAAACTGCCCGAGTCGCCGTTTATTCCGGTGTAACCGGATATAGGGCTGAAGTTTAAACCATCACTCGAGTATTCAAGCATGAACTTATCCGGATATTTCGTCTGGAGACTGCCATGCGGTATCCAGGTGATCGTGTAGTCCTCATTCTTACTCATCAAGCTTCCTGATGCTGGAGCAGTTATGTCTATATATCCTTTTATCTTGAATAATTGGCTTACGCCGTAAATATTTTCGTATCCTATGGCATGGTTCTGCACCTTTATTGCCGCCGTCTTGGAAAGGGTGATATCATTGGGTACATACCAAGAGTAACCTGTCGAGCCTTGGGAAGCGCTGATGGGGCCGGCTATCTTCGGCTTCCACGTGTATGTCGGAGCATCAACGCAATAGTATATATCTACTTCAGAAATGGACGCTTCCGGTGTTGTGGACCACTTTATATCGAAATTCTTTTCAACCTCAGGCTCGTCCGAGCCCACAGGAGAAGTGACGGTTATCGATCCTGCTATCTCAAATATATCGCTCTGGCCAAATACATTAGTGTTGACCGAATCACCCACTTTAATACGGGCGTTAGCGCTCGCCTTATCAGTAGGTATGGTCCACGCATAACTTCCGTCAGAATATTGCGTAACATTGTCCGCATCAACAGGCGTAGCCGTTATCAGATAGGCGGGAGGATAACTTACGCCGCCATCCAGAGAATACCATATATTCACCTGGGTCGAGGCATCTACTCCATAGTTGCATGTCCACTCGATCGTCCTCTCGTAGCCTGTGGGCCATCTATCGGTATTTATAGGAGCAGTAACACTCACAGTACCCCTAACCTCAAGATTAGCATCACTGTCATCATAAAGATCTGAATTCGTGAGCGAAACAGCTCTCACCTTTACCGTTGTACTGCCGGCCTGCTTCGGAATAGGATTCCAGGTAAACGTCCTGCCGCCCGCAGGATTTACCTCAAGGTTAGTGGCCCCTGTTATGTCTGTCCATGTCGTGTGCCCGACATCAGTAGAATATTGCAGTTTTATATTGCCGTCAAAATTACCCCAGTAATCCCACGTGATAGCCTTATCGGTATCGCCTACATACCATAGCTCATTTCCATTAGGATCCGTCACTGCAAGTTTGCTCTTTATCGTGAAAGTGGTATTTGTGACGTCTTTCAGGTTTGCATCCGCTGTGCTCGATATTCTTATCAAACAGTCCGTATCCTTTTCGGCAGCCGGCAATATAGGACTCCCCGTATTGTCATAACCGACTGTCCACGTATATGATTTATTGGCAGCCGGCGTAGAAGCAATTATCGTGCTCCAACTCGACCCGTTATTAGCTGAATATTCTATCTTCACATTCGATACATTGTTCGCAGTGCTCCAGGTTATATCATGTGTATTGTTCACCACAAGCGTCTCGCCGTTATTGGGCGAGGTCACCGTGATAGGACAGAACTCCACCACAAACCAGTCTATATCGGCTCCATACATAGTAACGCTTATCGTCTGTGGTTCTGTCGTTGTGCTGGAGGAAAGTCTCGAAAAACTTATTGTGGTGGTGGTAAGATTAGGCGTATATGCTATATCGTCGAAGCAGTCATCGTACGTCGTGTCACCGCTGGTTCCCGTCCTGCCTCCGGCAACAGTAAGGATAGGAATCGTGCGGTTAAGATCTACAGTAATTCCTAAGTTTTGATTGGCAGTAGTCTGCGGCGCTGAAGTGACAGTACCTACGCCCACAGATACAGGAGTTGCTTCAGGGTTCTTTGCTACCCTGCTCTGTCCATCGGTTAATTCCACAACATAATATCGCACCCACATGCTGTCAGTCGAAAGAGCGTTTGTAGATGCAAAACGTGTAAATCTGAGCAGCTTCTTATTCCCATCCGTCTCATCTATGTTGCCTCTTACATTGATATGATCTTCACGGCCATTAAGGGTATTGCTATTTCCCCTAAACTGCGTGATCATAAAAGTATGAGCAAAATCCCCTATGGCGTTGGTAAGGTTCGTAGTGGTTCCCGCCGAATTATAAGGTATCTGTACTTCACCGGTCTGGATCGTCGCGTCAGTCAAGAACTGAACGACTTGATAAACGTATGTTTGAGCAGTTACGACCGACCGGCATCCGCGGTTTATCTCAAAGGTGTCGCTGTCTATGATAGCGGCCGTTCCATAAAGGTTTTCCGTATATGTCTGGTTGGCATACGCGGCACGGACCTGAAGTATTATAAAAGTCTTTGTTGTATCGAAAGTAGGTATATCGATCTGTTTACTGACCGTGGTATCTTTCATGCTCGTGAAACCGCGCCGGACTACAACGCCTTCATCGAATTCTATGACGCACCAGTATACACGCGCGAACAGGGTACCGCCGGCGCGGTCCACCATGATTGCGGCGTTATCTTCAAAGACTGCAGTAAAGAGATAGTTCTGGTCGTTATTTCCAGTGCTTGGCGTAACGCGCGGATAGAGAAGTACTATGCACTTGGTCTGATCGGTCACCGGAGTTATATCCACCGTATTGGTGGTATCGTTTGAGTCGAACATCACCACGCCGCTCTGCACGCTCTTGACCTGCACGGCATCCGCTGGAGAGACAAATAATATCACTGAGACGCATAATAGAAGCGCTGCTTGCGATATATTTCTCCAATAAGATTTCATGGGGATCACCCTCTTTTCTTATTCTTCGGCCTCAACCGATTCTTCCACTGGTTCGGGTGCCGCCTTCGGCGCCGCTTTTATGAATTTTATTATCTTGGCGTTACGGCCCACTACCGACTCCTTGCCGTCATCCTGAAGCTCCACAGTCTCATCATAATATACGGCTACAATATCACCCGCATTAAGCTGTCTTATATCTACTATATGCTGAAGCTCTGGCCGGCCCTCTATGGGTATCGCCAGTTCATACTCTCGGCCTATGGATTCGTCTGTCTTATATATAATACCTATATAGTTATTGCCAACCCCGCTTATCTCTCCTTCTATAGACTTCCTGTTCACCTTAGATGCGCCCTTCGTTTTCTCTTTCGCCGCACCGGCGTCATCCTGCGACACGGCAGGATCCTTGGCAGGTTTAGCGTCTTCCTGGGCATAAACAAGGCCGGTGACTAAAACGGCTAACGAAAGGACCATCATAACTGTTATTATCCGTTTAATATTTTTCATAACAATCTCCTGTCTTATATATTAAGGTAAATAATAATTATTTATTCCTTAGTCTTTCACCCTTAGACACGAACGAGAAGTCCCTCACTTCTCCGGAGGCGGTGCGCTTACTAACAACGCCTTTCATGGTCGCGCCGTCCCACTCACCGTGCCAATTCGCGACATCGCCCTTAGCGTCCACCTGCATAGTCTCCCATACGACAGCGCCTGAGGCGTCTTCTCTTTGTGAATAATTCGACATCGGAAAACCTTCCTGCCTAAAACTTTCAGAGGTCATCCGGTTATTCACAAAATATAAAGCGTCCGATCTCGGAGCCTCCTGACGATGATCACCAAGAGGCGTCATCTCTACGCTCAATACATAACCATCCAGTGCTTTGCGTTCGGCCTGGGCCCTCTGGGTCTGGGTCTCCAGCTCCTTTATGGCCTTCTCAGTCAATTTGATCTTCCATTCATATTCCTCGATAGTCTTGTCCTGTTTTAACGCGGCTGCTTTTTCGGTCTCGAGCGTATCCAGCGTCTTTCTGTAAAGTTCCAGCGTAGCGTTATATTCGGTCTTAAGCTCCGTTGCCTGTTTATAGAAGTAGCTGACCATCACAGCGAGTATCACGATAGCGGCGCCGCCTATTATGGTATATATTATACGGAACTTTCTAGGGGTCTCTTCCTCTTTCTGCCCACGCGTGCTTTCCTCTATAATCTTAGAGATCCTATTGACAAATTGAGGTGACCCAACCACGCTCTTCCGGTGCAGAAGCTTCTTTATCTGGTCCGTCTCCTCTTTCTCGGCTTTTACTATATAATCGTTCAGCTCTTTTTCCCTGCCCTCCAGATAACGGAAGATCTCTTCTGTTTCCATCTCAATATTAGGGAAAGCCCTCTTGCCGGGATCCATTAATTGAGAGTGGCTGGAATACGGATATTCATTAGGGTCATCAACGAGGCTTTGACGCTTAGGATTGAGATGTATATATTTGATCAACGGCAGAAGGTATTCTTCCTTTTCCGCTATGACGGTTCTGAACCTTGCCTGGAAAAGATGGCCTTTTTTTGAGTATTTGCTGTTATACGATTTAGTATACAGCGAATTGATATCATGCATTATATTGGAGATACCGATATTATTCCTGAGCTCTATAAGCATGTGCAGATGCGTTGGAAGGAGTACGTAAGAAAATAGCTTAAAACCATACTGTTCTTTATATTTTGCAACCAGAGAAATATATTCCTTATAATCGCCTTCGTCCAAAAATAAATTTTCGCTGTGGCCGCTTCGCGATGTCACGTAGTATGCTACGTCTTCAATGTAAACTCTCGGTTGTCTAGCCATCTTTTCCTCGATTCTATCTCAAAGTGCCAGGCACTTTCTTATTTTCGCTTTAAAAAATACTTGAAATGCCAGGCACTTCTAAGTATTTAACAAAAAAATCCAGGCATATTGCCTGGATTAATTCAGATGATGATTCGGCAATCTGCCTGCCCTCTTGCGAGGGTGCACGACTTTGCGCCCCCAGATTTCGCTGGGTTTACCCTTTTCGAATCTATTTTTTTACTCAACTTTCCCTGTCTCTATTTTCACTTCTAAGTATACATCACTATAAATATAAATACAAGACTAGCCATATGCAAGTTTTTCATTCCTAACCACTTACCGTCGGAATCGGATATTTACGATAAATAAATATTTTAGAAGAAAAAGTTCTTTTTCTTCTTCTTTTCAGGAGCGCTATTCTTTACCGTCTCCTGCGCTTTAGGCGCTTCCTGCTTCACCTCGACCTTCTTTTTTTCAGGTTCTACTGCCGGTTTCATTTTTTGTTTAACCTCTGCCGCAGCCGGTTCGGTTTTTGTTTCTACTTTCGGTGCTTCTACCGCGGCTGCGGATTCAGGGATAGCCTCTTCTTTTGGAGCTTCAACGGCTTCCACTTTTGTGCTCGCAAAAGAATAATCCTTTACGGTCTTCTCATCAAGATGCCGGCTTAACACACCGCGCATCACCCCGTTCTCCAATTCGCCTTTCCAAAAAGCCAACCCCTTCTTCTCGCTGGTCTGCATAGTCTCCCACACAACTATATCTTCACCCGACATGCTCACGGTGTAGTTCGTAGCAGGAAAACCTTCCGCCTTGAGCTTATCGGACTCTATCTTATTATCTGAAAAACGGAGAGTATCTTTGAATGTCTCCTTTTTAGGTTCTGCTGTCATCTGGCTTAGCTCTATCTCTAAAACGGTATTATTCAGCTTTTCCTTTGCGGCCTTTATCATGTTGCGCCTCTTCTCCATATCCTGTGCGGTAGGCTGTTTCTGCTGTATGGCTGCCGGGACCGGAGCCGCCTTGGCCGGAGAGGCCTCTACTGCCGGCGCTTGAGCCGCAACCGGTTGAACCGCTGCCGGAGCCGCTTTTCTGGCGGGTTTTTCTCCCCAGGCAGCAAATAGATCCGTATTAACTAGACAAACGAACGCCGCCAAAACGGCTGATATGAACAGATATCTTACACATAACTTTTTAAAGGTATCCCCGAACATGCTACCCTCCTTTTATTATTACTTTATTATATAAGCCTTCAGTATCTTCTGCTCTTCCTTCGGTCTGTCAGAAGGACCTGTAGGTGTATTCTCTATCTTCTGGACAACATCATATCCTGATATTACTTCCCCGAATATCGTATGTTTCTTATTGAGCCAAAGCGCCGGAGCTGTAGTTATAAAAAATTGGCTCTTATTGGTGTTCGGCCCGGCATTTGCCATAGCCAATAATCCCGGCCTATCAAAGCCTACGTCATCGCTAACCTCATCACCGAAGGCCTTATTCCATATGGAATTACCGCCTGTGCCCGTACCGGTGGGGTCGCCCCCTTGTATCATAAAGCCTTTGATAACCCGATGAAATATAATATTATTATAGTATCCTTTCTGAATTAATCCAACAAAATTTTCACAGGTCTTTGGCGCTACGTCAGGAAATAATCTGATCTGTATGGGCCCCTTGTTGGTCTCCAGCATAACCATGGATTCGCCCTTTAATTCGTCCATCTTGGAAGACATATCTTTCTCCTCTATATAGTCTTTGTAGTTCGCCCGTTTCATCAGGTTATCAAAATACCCCCTGGCCATATTCTGCTTTTTTATGGCTATGAGCATATCATTAAAGTACTTCTTCTTTTTCTCATCCAGCTCTTTCAGGTCGGCTTCCCTCTTATTTAACAGCCTGAATACGGCCACACCATAAAAAAAATCGGAAACAATGAAATCGCCGGGCTTGCGGGTAACTATCTTATACGCGTCATCTTTTGGTATCTTCCAAAGTTCGATCAGCGCCTCAAGCGACATTATATTGATCCAGGAGGAACCCTTCTGTCCTAAAGGCTTCTTTGCGTCAAACATCTCTTTCCATAAGATCGGGTTCTTCTTGACCTTATCCGCAAAATCCTCCGCTTCCTTTCTAGTATCAAATTTTATATATTCGCTTTCAAAAGAGTTATACTGATTAAGGAATTTTTGTTTGATCTCATCTTCGGTAACCGTAACTTGAGGGTCGCTCTTTAATTTAACAAATTTATCCAACAGCGCCAGATCGGTCATCCTTTTTTCGAAAGCCGCCGTATCCTCACCGAAATTATTAGCCACCCAATCCTTATATTCTTGCGAGGCCGGCGCGAGGCCCACCTGCGCCAGGATCTTCTTGACCATCTCCAGCGCCTCATCATCGCTAACCGTGACGCCTTCCTCTTTTGCCTCCCTTAAATAAGCTATGTCCTCCCACGCCTCTTTCTTTATCTCTTCATCTGTCCTGGACGTCTTTCCTTCCCGCGAAAATCTTGTTGCCGTCTTAAGAAAATAGTTGAATTCGTCTTCAGTAACCGGCTTGCCGAACACCTCGCCCCTGACGCCCGGCTCTTCTTTCGCATGAACCGGAATGATGCCGGCAAAACATAACACGGTGAAAACCGCTATCAGCAATCTGCGCATATATCCCATATCTATTCGTTTACCTTAATGGTCACGGTATCCGAGGATACCGGTCCTTTAAAAACATCAAGTCCTATCTCCTGTCCATAAATATTCTGATAGACTGCGCTTATCTTGTATTCCCCAATGCCTGCCATATCGAAATAATTCCGCAGGTCCCTCTTGTTTTCCATAGATGCGCTTTCCTGGGGCTTTAGAAGCGTGAAATAGTCGGTCTTTGGAAGGCCTATCTCCTGTACCGGCATTCTGTATTTTAATTTGCTTCCGGATGGTGAGATGACAGAGAGATATATCTCCCTGTTCTTTGCGGGGCTATCTTCTGAATTTATGAAGAATCTTTTATTAACTAATACAGCTTCTTTTCCGGTATTATTTAACTTTATATCGACGTTGATGGGTTCGGTCTTTTTGTATTCACTCTTATCGAATGATATTATGAGCTTTACATCTTTTTCAGACGACGCTGCGAGATCCCCCATAGGAATGATCGTCAATATGACGCATATGATGAAGATGAAACCTCGCACTTAAGTTCGCCTCTATCTTTTTCCTACGAAAGAAAAATCTATCACCTTTCCATTCTCGTCTCTTCTATTCAGCACTCCGGACATAACACCGCCTAATATATCCCCGCGCCAAAGCATAACGTCGCCTTTTTCCGAGCGCTGCATAGCTTCCCATACGACCGTGCCGTCATCCTTAACGCTGAGCCTGAACTCAGTCGGCTCAAAACCGGCAGCCGCTAGATTTTTCGAACTGACCTTATTTTCAGAAAAGCTCAGGACATCCCCTTCCGGCTTACCCTTTTCTCCCAAGGGAAGGATCTCGATAACCCACTGGGTATTATTAAGCTCGGCCCTTTTTTCTTCTATGATCCTATTCGAAACAGCCGCCGGCTTCTCCTGACAAAATAATGAAGGATTCAACATAAATACCGATACCATCAACACTGCCATTACCGCTACTATCTTCTTCATAAAACACTCTCCTTTTGATATAAAAAAATAGCTTTACTTGATAAAGTAAAGCATATTAATACTAAGTCCTTCTTTAACCGTTCGCAAGGGATTTAATCTCCTATTTGTTACAATTATATGATATTAAATCCCTTAAATTTTGTCAAGGGAAAGATGGATGCAGACTATTCCATCGGCCTCTTACCGTCATAGGTCTCCCAGGTAAGCACATATTTTCTTACCCAGTCGAGGTCCTTATCTCCGCCATTCGCTACCCGCATGTAATGTCTGAAGTTCTCGACCGCCTTCTTTCTGTCCAGTATATATTCGGCGTATATATATCCCAGATTAAAGTACGCATACCCGTCATCCGGATTCAAGTCCACCACCTTCTCGAATTCAGTAATGGCCCTCTCGAACTCCTTCTTCTTAGTGTAAAAGACCCCTAGGTTGTAATGCATCTTGGCCGTCTCCTGGGTGAGCCTGGTATTCTGCCGTGCTATCTCGGCAAACTTCTTAGGTATGTTCTTGGCCTCTTGCTCAAGACGCTTATTCTTCTTCAGGGCTTCGGCGTATTCTTCCCGAAGCTTCTTATACTTAAGGTTTATCTCAGCCAGCTGGGAAGCCGACCTGTCTTCCTTCTTACTGACATCGACTATCTTACCCTGTATGTCCAGCGACTTTTTCTGCAGTATCGAGTTCTCTTTTTCGAGATCTTCTATCCTTTTGTGAAGATCTTCGCCGGCAGCTTCCTTGGCTTTTTTATACGCAAGCTTAAGCTTATTATTCTCGCCGTTCAGCCTTTCTATGGCGGATTCTTTTTCGCCGAAAAGCTTGGAATATTCATCCAGTTTCTTCTGCAACTCCTCGTTGCTGGCGAAAATTTTCTTCTTCTCTTCCTCAAATTTTTTCATCGAATCTAACGTCTCGTTAAGCTTGGTTCGGTCGGCCATAAGCTTCTTCGATTGGATCAGAACATTGTCTCTGTCCTTTTTCAGCTCTTCGACTTCCTTGAGGACCAACTTATACTTCTCGACAGCCTCTTCGGTCTCTTTGTCTTTTTCCGCCGTCATCTGTTGATAGCTCTGCGGCAATTCTTTGATCTTTTTAGACAGGTCTTGAGACCTATGAGCAAGATAGATGAGCCCTATAGATTCGGCAAAAATTATTACCACAAGCGGCACCATGGCCATTAAGATCTTGAGTCTAATCATCTCTCTCTCCTTTAATTCCAGGCTCAGGCTCTTCCATATCACTCTTGACGCTAGAATAGTCCTTATAAGGCTTCAGTCTGGCTGATAACATCTGGTTAGCGGCATCCAGATCTTCAATGGATTCTCCGACGCCCTGCCCGGATTCTTGCTCGGTATCCTGTTCGCCGGATCGCATGATTAGGGCGTCTGGTTTCTTTTCGTCCTTATCCCGTTTCCTTGCGGGCTCAAAGTTCACATTATCCTCCAGCTTCTTATATCCGCCATATTCCTTACCGGGCGCTTCAGCGTTAAAATGCCTCTCATCTCCGGTGGTCAGGACCTTACCCGTCACTATGTGCGGCGTTATCATTACCAATAATTCCGTCCTCTCCTTCTTTCCTGTCTTAGATTTGAACATGAAGCCGATTATCGGGATATTGGCAAGATATGGTATCTGTTCAGAGGTCGATGTCTTATCTTCCCTGCGCAAACCGCCTATTATGATCGTGGCCCCGTCGTTAACCATTACCGTAGTCTCGGCCATGGATGTATCGATGATCGGGATCTTGTTATTAGACGGTGTGATAAGGGTAGAGACGACGCTCGAGACCTCCGGCTTAACTTTCATCGTTATATAGCCTTCGTCGTTTATGGTAGGTGTTACGGCAAGCTGTATACCTACGTCAACAAAAGTGACCTGCTCGGAAACGGTGGTAGTGGTCTGTCCTGTCGTGGTAGTTGTGGTGACATATGCCTGCCGTTCTCCGACGTGTATCCTGGCCTCGTGGTTATTTATGACGGCTAATGTCGGGGCGGCCAATATCTGGGTATTTCCCAAGGTCTGCATATATTTAATGAAAAGGTCTATATCGCGTTTTTGACTTATGATGCCGAAATGAAGGCTCTCACCGGGCGATACCGCCGTACCCGAATTGACCGACGAGGTGTTTCCGCTGAATGGATAAGCACCCACGCCTGTGGGAGTATTATTATTTCTAAAAACTTGCCTCGACACCCAGGCATTCGTCGCAGGCTGCAGCACGCTGAAAGGCGTTGTGCCGAGATATGTGAAGCCTAGCTCTTTACCTAAGCTGGCCAGCCCTTCCCACTGAATGCCCTGATCCAGCTGATCAGTAAGCTTCACCTTGATTATCTTCGTATCTATCAGCACCTCTTTCGTCTTACCATCCAGAAGATTTACCAATTTTTCAATGCCGGTCATCCTGTTAGGCAGCGTCTGCACTATAACCTGATTGAGACGCTCATCCGCTTTCACAGAACCAACCTTCTTGGCGTCAAGCTGGGTCTTAAGCTGTTCTTCCACTTCTTTGGCCTTAGCATATTTAAGCGTAAATACCTTAACTATATTCTTCTCCTCAAGTGAGGCCATCGCCTTCTCTATCACATCTATCTTTTCAGGGGTATCCATGATCAGCGCAGTTCCGGAATCCGGCTCAACAAGGACCCTGCCTATATCGCTCTTCAGCGTATCGAGCATGCTGAACGCCTGGTCCGGGATGGCATACTTAAGTCTGAATACCTTCACTTGGCGAAGGTCGGCGAACCTTTTACCGAATATCGCCTTATATTCTTCTTCGGTCATAACATTATATACGTCGCCCTGTTTCGTATAGGCCAGGCCGTTAGATCTCAGCATTATGTCAAATATGTCTTTAACCGCAACATTATCGACCATCAAGGTTACCCTGCCGGCAACGTTCTTTGTCGCTATTATGTTGATACCGGTCTTAATGGCAAGAAATTTAAGGGCTTCCACTATATCTATATTACGCAGATCGAGCGATATCCTGCCGCTCATGCCTTCCGCAAGCGGAGTGATATCGGCAAGGCCTGTGGCTCCGGCGTCTTCGGCTATGCTGATATCGGCACCTGACGGCAATACCATTGCCATCACGACAACGGCACTAATAACCCGCAATATTCTGCGCACATATCTTGGCATCATTTCAATTCTGCCTCTTCCTCTCCGTATCCAATTATCACCTTATCCTTGAATATTGCCCTTACTTCAAGGTCGCCTATCATCTGGCCTTTCTTCACAAACAATGTCTTCATGGCCTTGGTATCCTCGATCATGGCATCCGGATCACTTGACCATGATATGCCAACAAGCTGAAGATGCTGC
>Ga0265297_10008680_pt1 | contig 13447 bp, 10 predicted proteins | sample Munlanlwell13791_FD_192502 | JGI IMG/M metagenome (GOLD analysis project Ga0265297, IMG submission 192502) | Leachate microbial communities from a municipal landfill in Southern Ontario, Canada - Leachate well 137-91 | ecosystem: Engineered > Solid waste > Landfill > Unclassified | place... | reverse complement strand
TCTGGTAAAAATTTGAGCTGAGATTGTGAGCCGAGGCCCACCCCTCGGCCAGTTAATCCACCTGAACCGACCGCGATGATTGCTTGGTTAATGTTATACCCCTGATTCAGAGAGTTATAGGAAGGATTAAGAAAAGTTAAAATTCTTTGCTTCTGGTAATCCTTGAAGAAAAACAACCAAGCCCCACCAAAAATAACAGCCGCAATTAGAAGAATAGCGATAAAATATCGACGATGGAAACCAGTCACTATTAACATGAACACCCAAATAAATAAAAGAATTAAAGCCGAACCAAAATCAGGCTGAGCCAATACTAAAGCGACTAACACCATAGTAGTAGCTCCGGATAACAAAAAGTATTTGAGCGGCCTGGTTTTAAAAGCTGGGTTAGAAAACAATCGGGCCAAAAAAATAATTAAAATTATCTTTACTAGTTCCACTGGCTGAATACCGAAACCAGCGATAGAAAACCAACCCTTAGTACCATTGATTGATTGTCCTAACACTAAAACGGCTAGAAGCATTATAATACCAAAAATATATAAATAACGATGCAAGCTCTTTAAAAAATGGAAATCTACAAAAGAAAAACCGATTAATATGCCTGAGCCTAAAATCAAAAATAATATTTGTTTTTTAAAATCGGTAAAATCGCCCTGCCCCTGCCCCATAGCAATACTATAAATCTCAATTAGCCCGAAACAAAGCAATAATAAAATTGCTGCTAAGAGCAGCCAGTCAAAATTCTTAAAATGGTTACGCCAAAGTTCTCGCATAATTAATAACGGATATAAATATCACTTTTCAAAATATTTAAACTAGGGTAAATCTCCACTCGACTAATTGACGGTAAAGAATTGGACCAAATGATTTTGACGTCTCTAGTTTCACCCGACTTAAAGCTACTTAGACTATAATAATTTGCTCCAGCCGGAGAATTGCCAGAGAAAGCTACAATATTCAAGGGGACTTCAAAATAGTTGTAGGCGGTTTTATTAGCAATCTTAAATTCCACAGAATCAAACTCTAACTTATCAGAAATACCAGTTTGTTTAGCGGTTTTAAAGGTGGTGCTACTAATTACAAAATTTAAATGGCTACTAGCAAAATCCAACCAATTAGGGTATTGATGAGCATCAATTCTTTGCCAACCCTGATTTCTAATAGCTAAAGTAGCATTAGTAGGAAAACTAGATATCTCTTTATTAAGAATGGAAAAATATTTATTTTCTAACGGTAAAATAAAGCCGGTCTGGCAAGCCACCTCCTGGCCAGCAACAGTAGCACAGTATTCAAAACTAGATAAAAAATCTTTGTTAGGATTAACAATTTTCACCAGAAAATCATAGCGGCCGTTGTGACTAAAAGTCTGCATTCCTCCTAATTGCAAAGGATCAGCAACGTTTCTCAACTTCTGAATATCAGCCACCGATTGATCTTCGGCCAATTGCTCAATCGCTAATCGCTCCTTCTTACCACCGAAGAAAAAATAATCAACGTAGCCATAGATAGAATAGCCATAAAAAATTGCCGAAATGGCCAACAAGAAGACTATTAGGGCGGTAATAAAAAACCGACGGTGGCTAATTATCCACAGGCCAAAATTAAGCTTGCCCACGGAGATACCTTCCCGGTCTTTAAATTGGTTCACATCAATAGAGCGATTGAGTTTATTCCCCTTTTCCATAGTTATGCTATAATTATAGCATAAACTAATTAAATTCAAAATATGGAAATTCCATTAAACGTGCCCAAAAAACAAAGACGGCATTACCGTCAAAATTACCAATTAGCTACCCAAAAAAGCGGCCGTCTGTTTCTATTCGCTGGCGATCAAAAAGTAGAGCATCTCAACCATGATTTTTTCGGACCAGACATCGCTATTGAAGATCAAAACCCAGAACATCTTTTTCATATTGCCAAAGAAGCTAAGGTTGGAGTCTTTGCTGCTCAGCTAGGGTTAATTAGCCAATACGGCAAAAAATATCGGTCTGTTCCCTACTTAGTTAAACTTAATTCTCGCACTAATTTAGTGCCGGCTAAATCTCAGGATCCGATTAGCCTAGCTTGGACGAGCGTAGCGGAAGTAATTAAATTCAAGCAAGAGACTGGCCTAAAAATTGTCGGAGTCGGTTATACTGTCTATATTGGAGGCGAAAGAGAAAGTGAAATATTAAAAGAAGCAGCTCAAATTGTTCAAGCTGCTCATGAGAATGGCTTAATCACTGTAATTTGGATGTACCCGAGAGGAAAAGAAATTAAGGATGAAGAAGATATAAATCTAATCGCTGGCGGTGCTGGTGTAGCTTTGTGTCTAGGATCAGACTTCGTTAAAGTGAAATACCCCTATACTGGCCTCAAAACCACCGCTAAGGAATTTAAAAAGGTAACAGCTGCAGCCGGCAAAACTAAAGTTATCTGTGCTGGTGGCAGCAAATTATCCCCCCAGGAACTAATTAAGAATATAGCTTATCAATTAGAAATAGCCGAAACTAGCGGTATTGCTATCGGTCGTAATTTACACCAATACTCACTCGCTGAAGCTATATCCCTAGCTAAAGCTATCAAGGCTCTGGTAATCAAAAATCAAGATTTAGAAACAGCCAAAGAGATATTAGCCGAATAAACATTTAGAACCTTAAAAATAGTCAGTCATGGAAGCAAAAAAAATCTTCGTCGTTGATGTCGACCAAGAATACCGGGAGGCATTAATTTTCTTATTAAACAATTATTTTTTTGTTGAAACTAAAAAGTTAAAAATTGTTTGGGTAAAAAGCTTCCAAGAGGCAACCGAACAATTTAAAAAAGCCGAGACGGAAGTAATTGTTCTTTGGCATTTGCCAAAGCAGGAAGAGATTTTACAAATTATTGAAGCCAACCAAGACCTTTGGCTCAATCTTATTATTTGCGGTGATGATAAAATCGTTAACCTCTGCGATATTTATGAAATTGCCGCGATCAGTCATACTCGAGCAGTTAACCTTTACACCGAGCTGAAAGCCAGACTGAATTAACCAAAAGCGCCTTAATTAAGGCGCTTCTTTATTTTCTCTACTAATTCTACAATCAACTCCTCTTGTTTCAGCTGACGATTCTCTCGTTCCCCCCTAAGGCGAACGGCTAAATTACCGGATTTCATTTCCTCATCGCCAATCACTACCACATAAGGCAACTTCTCATTACTAGCTTTTCTAATTTTATTTCCGACTGTTTCATTATTAGCATCTACCTCAACTCTAATCTTATGAGCTTCTAAGGCACGGGCTAAATCTTGAGCATAGCCAACATGAGATTCACTAATGGGAACAATCCTTACTTGCCCAGGTGATAACCATAAAGGCATAGCTCCGGCATAATGCTCAATAATCACCCCCAGGAATCTCTCAATTGAGCCCAAAAGAGCTCGGTGAATAACCACTGGCGTTTTCTCGCCACCCTCAGCGTCATCATAGGTCAAGCCAAAACGTTGTGGTAATTGAGAATCTAATTGAATGGTAGCTAATTGCCACAAGCGACCTAGGGCGTCTTTAACTTGGACGTCAATTTTGGGACCATAAAAAGCGCCGTCACCTTCGTTGATAACATAATTCAAACCTGATTCATCCAAGGCTTTCTTAAGGAGTAGTTCGGCAGCATCCCAATCAGCTTTTTCACCTAAAAACTTTTCTGGCCGAGTAGATAAATAGACAGAATCAATCTGCAAATTAAACACTTGATAAATATTTTTTATTTTCCCTAATAAATCAGCAATTTCATCACCAATCTGCTCAGGACGTAAAAAGATATGAGAATCATCTTGACTTAAGCTTCGCACTCGAGTTAAGCCATGTAAAGTCCCAGACTTTTCATTACGGTACAAAGTAGTAGTCTCAGCTAGACGTAAAGGTAATTCTTTATAAGAATGAATCCGATTTTTGTAAACCAACATGTGAGCCGGACAATTCATCGGTTTAATCCCCAAGTCTACATTATCCTCATGATGATGCAAGCAAAACATATCTTGTTGATAATGATCCCAATGGCCGGAAACTTTCCATAAATCAGCATTCAAAATCTGCGGAGTTCTCACTTCTTGGTAACCAGCGCCATAAGAATACTCTCTAATAAAGTCAATTAGCTCTTTAACCATCACCATACCTTTAGGTAAAAAGAAAGGCATGCCAGGGGCAAATTCATGCAACATAAATAACTCTAGTTCTTTTCCTAGCTTGCGATGATCCCTTTTTTCAGCCTCAATGATAAGCTGCTGATACTGAGCTAATTCTTTGGAGTTAGCAAAAGCCAAGCCATAAATTCTAGTCAACATCGCATTTTTCTCATCGCCGCGCCAATAGGCGCCGGCCAGTTTAGTCAAACTAAAACTTTTTGGATCTAACTCACTAGTGTTAGCCACATGAGGACCACGACACAAATCAGTGAACTTACCCACCGTATAAAAACTCACCTTGATCTCTCCTTGAGCTTTCAAATCAGCGATCAATTCGGCTTTATAAATTTCACCGGCTGATTGAGCTTCAGCTAGAGCCAGGCCAATCTCCTTTTCATCTCGTTTAAATTCTAATCTAGCCTTAATCAATTCTTTCATTTTTCCCTCCACTACTGGCAATTCAGTGTCGCTGAACTTATGGTCGCCAAAATCAATGTCGTAATAAAAACCATTATCAATCGCCGGACCAATAGCTAATTGAGCTTTAGGATACAGCTCTTTAATAGCCGCGGCCAATATATGGGCTAAGGAATGACGTTTGAGCTCTAATTTATTTTTTTCCATATTGTTTATTTTAATTATAAAAAAAATCTCGTGCTAACAACTTAAATGAATTAAGTTACTAGAACGAGATTTCTCCCGCGGTTCCATCTAGTTTCCCTTCCGGGCTCTCTTTATAAACCAATGTCGCTTAGATAACATATTCCCAAAATGGGACCATGGTTGGTAGCCATAGCAATCGCAATCTTGATTTAACTATCACCATTATAACAAAACAAAATAAAAAACTCCAGTCCTAGAGGGCTAGGCTGGCAAAGAGACCCTTGATTAGAGCATAAAGGCCCCAGACTATTAGTAAATTCAGGGATAAACCCAAAACAGCTTTCATAAATCAAAAGATAACCTAAATTAATTATTTTGTCAATCCCGACCAGCCAACTGCCCGCAAGCAGCTTTGATCCGATCTCCTAGACGAAAACGAGTGGTCACTGCTACGCCATTAGTTTCCAAAATACGCTTAAACTCTTCAATTCGCCTAATCGGACTAGGCCTAAATCGTCCAGTTTTATTATACTTAATTAAATTAACAAATACTAAGGGGCGTTTCATTAGCTTAGCCAATATTTTAGCCTCATCCAAGCTGTCATTTACTCCGTCAATTAACAAATATTCAAACATCACTCGCCTTTTAGTTTGTTCAATATAATCATCAACTACTGACAATAATTGATTAATGCCGTACTTCTGATTAATCGGCATTAATTTGGAACGCTTCGGATCAGTAACGGCATGTAATGAAATAGCTAAATTAAGTTGTTTTTTCTCTTTAGCTAAACGCTTGATACCCTCAACAATACCAACAGTAGAAATAGAAATTTGGCGAGCACCAATTTTAAAATATTCCGGATCATTTAACACGTCAATCGCTTTCATAACAGCCTCATAATTCAAAAACGGTTCTCCCATACCCATAAAAACGATATTGCTCAATTGTTCTCCCTTAACCTTTAACTTTCTTGCCCAAAATAGCGCCTGAACTATAATTTCATCATAGCCCAGTTGTCTTTGAAAGCCAGCGTTACCAGTGGCGCAAAAACGACAACCTAGAGCGCAACCAGCCTGAGATGATAAACAAGCTGTTCGCCGACCATCAGCGTGAGACAATAAAACAGTTTCAATCTTTACTCCATCGCCGAGAGCAATTAAAGCTTTCTGGCTATTACGATCTTGACTGGCCAAAACTTTAGCCTTAATAGCCAAAGGAAAATCGCGATTCAATTTAGATCGTAAATCTTTACTCAAATTAGTAGCCTCGTCCCAAGAATCAATAAAATCATGCCAAACAGCTCGCCGAGCTTGGACTCGGCGGTATTTAGGCTCAGCAATTAAAATTTTATCTAGAGTAGCCAAATCCATAAATTTAATTAGCGTTACTTAACTTATCATAATATTCATTAGCCCATTGTGATTTTAGATCATTAATCAATTTATTATCCAAATTGACTCCGCGGACGGATAGCTGTCTTAATTTCTGTCCTAGAACATCATGAAAATCATCACCCGAAGCTAAGGCAGATTCAATAATGTCATTTTTTAAAGCCAGAAGATATTGATCATTAAAAAAAGCCGCACCCGGAGTAGACATATCCGGTTCCTGATCTTTTAATAACATCATTTGTTCTAAGGCCAGATAATTTAAACGGCTAGAATCAGGCGGAAAATTTAGCTGCTTCTGCAAGTTAGTATTAGTCCTAGTTAATGACTCTTCCCAATCAGCCATAGAAAACTCTCGCCCCTTAGCCCTAACGTCTTTAAATTTACCAAAAGCTATCGTGGCCAAGCTCTGTGCTGCCTGTTGGTAATTACTATCTAAATATTCTTGAGTACTTTTAATTTTTTCGTTCATAAATTTATTTAACCTCCACTTTAATACGATCAACCAAACCTGGAGATCGTTTGATAAAGCTAGGACTAAAGTATAATTCAAAGCCATCAATCTCTTTTACTCCTCGTAGATAATTTTCTACCTGGGCTTGAGATAAATTTACCAGCTTACGTCGATCAATAATATTGCTTTTAGCCGAAGTTAATTGACTAGAAAAATCAACCTTAACCGACGCTACCCCATCTTGGGAATTATAGCCACTAAAGGAATACCGAAAACCAGACTCGTCAATTTGATCAATTTTTTTCTCTGGGGACAAATTCTTGGCTAATTGAGCCTTAATCACCTTGATTACATCAGTCCGATTAAAAGAAATGACATTTATACTGTTTTTCCCCTTCAAAGTGAAGTTCTCACTTTGATCACCCAGCTTAGCACCAATCAATTCAGTTTTCAAGTTAGCTAAATTTTGATCATAAGCAGCCTGATCATAGCCAGTAGCTAAATTATTACCCTTTTTTACTTGCTCAACCAAAGCTAGATTAATATCTTGGCTGGCCCGATCAATATCAGCCTGACCAATATATTTAGCAGTTTGGGTGTTGTAACTAAAAGCTACTTGGCTCTCAGCGTAAATTAAGCTTTGTTGATTAATTCGCAAGCCAGGGATAGTAAATTTAGTAGGAGCAATAGCCATGTCTTCTCCGGGACGATCAGCATAAACATCAGCCTCAGCACTGGAATTAGCCGAAACTATAACATTCTTTTTTAAACGAAATAGCTTGTTATCAATACTGAGCAATCTAGTAGTAGCGACCAAAGTCTGACTCTGACTAGAATTATTATGGATAGTTACCTTTCCAACAACAGCAGCGCTTTCTGGTTTTTCGCCGGTAGCCTTAAAATCAGCTTGCCCTTCAACTACAACTGGAGCAATCTGGCCAACTACTGCCTTTTCGGCGCCATCTGGCAAAGTTCCTAAAGTATAGACATCAATAATCACTGAATCACTAACCACTTCCTTGCCAGGATGAACTATAACTGTCATTTTTACCAGAGTAAAATAAAGTACTACTAAAACTAAGACTGCGGTTAAAACTAAAAAACGGATCACCATCCGTCGGTATAAGCCAAATGAGCGCCCCTTGATATCTACCTGGTCTTCAGTCTGGTTAGGATTAGTAATCTGCCGAGACATCATTTGAAAAAACTGCCGTCGAGAATCAAACTCATCCCCCGGTCGAGACAAGCTAGGCAAATCACCGCCAACTTTTGTGGCTCTAAAGCGAGCCGCTGGTTTAGTTGTTTTTTTAGAAGGCGCGGACATAAAATAAAAAAATTAAAATAGATCTTAATAAGCTTAGTTATATTATAACACTTTTTATCAATTTTAGGCTATACTTTCAGCTGCAAATTACCATTAAAGCGATTAATTAAGTCCTGGCGCAAACCATCATCACACAACACCCGAAAAGCTGTTTTCAGCAAATGACCATCACCGCCACTAATTATCTCAAAATAAACCAAACTATCCCCCGAATGTTTAATCAGAATTTCCCGCAAATCGCTCAATTCTGAATCAGAAAATTCTCGTTGAAAAACAATTTTCAAATCTGGAGTTTCTTTCCTGGGATAGCTGACTGTTCCGCCGTTAGCCTCATCTTCTTTTTTCTTGAATCGCCATTTACTACCTCCTAGCCCCAGCTTAGCCTTAAACCCTTCAATTGCCACCCCTAAATTATCACCCTCCAAAAGCACGGCCTTATCCACTAAAAACTTAATATCTTGATCCTTATCTGAGACTCGGCCGCTCACTAAAATTGGCTTGCCCTCTTGCCAAATATTAGCTGTTTCCTGCAGCAGTTTGGGAAACACTAAAAGCTCCACATTACTAACTGCATCTTCAATTTTTACAAACATCATGCTCTGATTGTTGCGAGTAATAATTTTTTTAATAGTAGAAATAATACCGGCGGTAGCGACTAAGGTCTCCTGTCGTTTATCTTTTAAACCACTGATCGGACAAACAAAATCCTTAACTAAATGTTGGTAGCTAGTAAAAGGATGTTCGGTAATGTATAGACCCAGTAACTCTTTCTCCCATTGTAATCTTTCCTTATCAGAAATATCCCGAGCTGGTAGTAACTTTGGTCGAGCTGCTAAATACAATTCTGGACTATCACCAAATAGACTATTTTGACGATTATTTTTCAGCTGACTTTGTTCTTTGTTAAAACTCAAAAACAGATCTACGTTAGCTAATAATTGTGACCGGTCACCATAGCGATCTAGGCCACCGCTTTTAATCAAGCTTTCTAACGACTTTTTATTTAAATCCCGATCGGTAATCCTTTCTAAAAAGTTAAAAATATCTATATAAGAGCCTTCGGCTTTGCGGTCGGCAATAATTACATCAGCAATATGAGCCCCTACATTTTTTATAGCTTTTAGACCAAAACGAATAGTGTTAACCTCCTCATCATCCTTAGCGGGGGTATCACTTTTAGTGCCGCTGGTCACTACTGTAAAAGAACCAAAAGACTCATTAATATCCGGCGGCATTATATTAATGCCCATTTTGCGACATTCATCGATTTCAATCGCAATCCGGTCAGTATCGTTTTGATCCGAACTAAGCAGCGCCGCCATAAATTCAGCTGGATAATGGGCTTTTAAATAAGCAGTCTGGTAACCAATCATAGCGTAACAAGCGGCGTGGCTGCGATTAAAACCATAGCCAGCAAATGGTTCAATGAAAGAAAATATTTTCTGCCCTAATTCTAAGCTAAGATCATTAGCGACACAGCCGCTAATAAATTTCTCTTTTTGCTCAGCTAATAAAGCGGGAATTTTTTTGCCCATAGCTTTGCGGAGAGTATCAGCCTCACCACGAGTAAAACCAGCAACTTCCCGAGAAATTTGCATCACCTGCTCTTGATAAATGGCTACACCGTAAGTCTTTTCCAAAATTGGTTTCAATTTTGGATGTAAGTAGGTCATTTGTCTCTGGTGTTTGCCTTCAATGTAATTAGGAATCCACTCCATCGGGCCCGGTCGATATAGTGCTACCATAGCGATAATATCTTCAAATTCGGTGGGTTTGAGGTCTCTTAAATACTTTTTCATCCCCGAAGATTCAAATTGAAAAACACCAGTAGTCTCCCCTTTTTGAAATAAACGATAAGTTTCTTTATCCTCCAGTGGAATTTCATCAATATCTATCTCTACGCCTCTAGTATTCTTTATAATCCGCAAAGCGGACTCAATAATAGTCAGGTTCTTAAGACCTAAAAAGTCCATTTTTAGTAGGCCCAAATCTTCAATCGGATGCAAAGAGTATTGCGATATAATATTGCGATCCGAAGAAGAAGCATATTGAATCGGCACATGGTCAGTCAACGGGTTTTTAGTAATAATTATGCCACAAGCATGAACAGAAGCGTGACGAGCCACCCCCTCTAAAGTCTTAGCGTAATCCAAAACCCGTTTCGCGGCTGGATCCTTTTCATAAATTTCTTTAAGTTCTTCAACTTCACTAATTGCTTCAGCTAATTTGTAAGTAGCTGGGATCATTTTGGCTAGTCGATCACAAAATTCATACGGTTCGTTTAATACTCGCCCCACATCACGGACTGCAGCTCGAGCAGCCATGGTTCCAAAAGTAATAATCTGAGCCACATGATCAGCGCCATATTTACTTTCCACATAACGGATTACCTCGTCTCTTCTAATATCGGCAAAATCCATATCAATATCGGGCATAGAGATACGATCCGGGTTTAAAAAACGCTCAAATAGTAATTCATATCTGAGAGGATCAAGATTGGTAATACCAGTTAGATAACAAACTAAAGAGCCGGCCGCACTACCACGACCTGGTCCAACTACAATCTTGTTACTCTTAGCCCAATTGACGAAATCAGCTACAATCAAGAAGTATGACGGCCAACCCATTTTAGTGATTACTTCTAATTCATAATCTAATCGCTCCCGTAATTGTTTTTCGTTTTTAGGTTTAGTTCCGTAGCGCTTAGTCATACCCTGTTCGCAAAGATGACGTAAGTATGAGTTACCATTAAAACCATCGGGGACTTCAAAATGAGGTAATTGCACCTTACCTAGCTCTAAATCGACCTGACAACGCTCGGCAATTTTCAAAGTATTGGCGATAGCTTCGGGGGTCGCAGCAAAAGCCGCAATCATATCTTCATTGCTGCGAAAAGAATAATCGCCCGAACCAATCATTTTCATGCGATCAGTATCCTCTAACTTCTTTTTATTTTGTAAACATAATAAAATATCCTGAGCCTCTTCGTCAGATTTATTTAAATAATGAGCGTCGTTAGTAGCAATTAATGGAGCACCAGTTTGACGGGATAATTCAATTAAAGTTTGATTCACTTCGGTCTGACCCTCTAATTCCGGATGATCCATTAATTCTAAGAAAAAATTATCTTTACCAAATAATTCCTGGTATTCACCAATTCTTTCTTTAGCTCGATCTAATTTCTGCGCAGCAATCAAACGCGGGATTTCTCCAGCGAGACAAGCGGTACTAGCGATTAATCCTTCATGGTGAGCTGATAGTAGCTCCCAATCAATCCGCGGTTTATAATAATAACCCTCTAAATGAGCTTTGGAAACTAATTTAATTAAATTCTGATAGCCCTGATTATTCTCAGCTAGTAATAGGAGATGAAAATTACGGGCATCCTCTTTAGTATTCTTGTCAAAACGAGAATGAGGCGCTAAGTAGGTTTCGACACCAATAATTGGCTTGATACCAGCCTTAGTACATTTTTCATAAAACTCAACTACACCATACATAGAACCGTGGTCAGTAATGGCCACGGCGGGCGATCCTTGTTGTTTAGCTTTGGCGATTAATTCGTCAATTTTGGTCAAGCCATCCAACAAGGAATAGTGAGTATGATTGTGCAAATGCACGAAAGACATAAATTAAGTAATATGTTTCATTATCTCCCTTAACTCTGAATCATCAGAAAAACCAATAATAATCTTGCCCCCTTTGGCCCCGCGATTAATCATCGCTTTAGTACCAAAAAAAGTCTGCAATCTTTTTACTAAAGGATCATCTTGATAATTAACTTTAATTTGCCCAGTAGTGTTTAGCCGCTTAATTAAAGTGTCGGTATCAGCTACTGATAGGTTTTGGTGTAATATTTTTTTGAAAATTATCAACTGTTTAGCGGTTGACTCTAGGCTCAACAAATATTTGGCATGGGCTTCGCTAATCTTGTTTTCCGCTACTGCCTGCTGAATCTCACTAGGCAGCGTTAATAAACGTAAACCATTAGCTACACTTGACCTAGCCTTGCCTACTTTCCGAGCTACTGCCTCTTGGGTTAAATTAAATTCATTCATTAATTGGTTATAGGCGATAGCTGCTTCAATTGGGTTCAAGTTCTCGCGTTGCAAATTTTCAATTAGAGCCAATTCCAATTTCTTTTGGTTAGACGCCTCGCGAATAATCACTGGCACCTCTTTTAATCCTAGTAATTTTGCACTCCGCCAACGTCTTTCACCCGCGATCAGTTCATAGCCATTCTCAGCCTTGGTCACTACTAACGGTTGAATAATGCCGTGCTCTTTGATGGAGGCCATTAAATCATTTAAAGCTCCGTCCTTGAAATCTCGACGGGGTTGGTAGGGGTTAGCTTGAATTTTGTCGGGACTAATATAAACAATCTGATTCTGCCCTGATAACGCCAAGGCGCTCTGATGAGCGACATTAAAATCATTATAATCAGTCGTAATTTTTTTGGGAATTAAAGAGGAGAGGCCTCGACCTAATCCTTGCGGCATAAAATTATGATTAAAATTAATTATCTTTCTAAAGCGATAATCTCCCGCGCTAAACCTTCATAGGCTTTGGCTCCGGATGATTTGGGATCATACTGCAAAATAGAACGACCATAACTCGGCGCTTCAGCCAAACGAACACTGCGAGGAATGATTGATTCAAACACTCGATTAGGGAAATACTGGTGTATCTCATTTTTGACCAAATCTGACAATCGATTCCGTCGATCATACATAGTAATTACCGCTCCCAAAATTCCCAAACTCGGTTTCAGATTATTTTGAATTAAAAAAATAGTTTCCAACAATTGGCTCAAGCCCTCCAAAGCATAATATTCACTCTGAATTGGAATCAAAATTTGATCAGCTGCCACCAAACTGTTAATAGTTAATAGTCCCAAAGAAGGTGGGCCATCAATAATAATATAATCGTAATCATCACGAATAGTTTCTAAAATTCTCATCAACCTGAATTCTCGATCCTCTAAGTTAATCAATTCAACGGACGCTCCAGCTAAGGCTGGTGTGGCCGGGGCTAGATAGTAGTTGTTTTGCAAAGTTCTTTTAATAATTTTACTTAATTCCAGCTGTCCGATTAAAGCATCATATATACCTTGTTCTATTTTACGATGATCAACTCCTAATCCGGAGGTAGCATTAGCCTGAGGATCAACATCAACTAAAAGTACTTGCTTGCCCAAATTAGCTAGGTAAGCACCTAAATTAATAGCGGTGGTGGTTTTCCCTACTCCGCCCTTCTGATTAACTACCGAGATGATTTTCCCCATGTTCTAAGTATAAAAAATAATAAACTGGAGGTAAAAATATCCTCAAAAAATCAATTCTATTATAACCTATTTATTATGCTTTGACAATCGCTAAAAAATGCCATATACTAGGATTTAGTTTGCTATTTTAGGAAGCGAGCCGCGGTGGCGGAATTGGTAGACGCGCACGACTCAAACTCGTGTGGTAGCGATACCATGAGGGTTCGATTCCCTCCCGCGGCACAAAAAAAGACGGTCTAAAAC
>Ga0265297_10008679_pt1 | contig 13447 bp, 13 predicted proteins | sample Munlanlwell13791_FD_192502 | JGI IMG/M metagenome (GOLD analysis project Ga0265297, IMG submission 192502) | Leachate microbial communities from a municipal landfill in Southern Ontario, Canada - Leachate well 137-91 | ecosystem: Engineered > Solid waste > Landfill > Unclassified | place... | reverse complement strand
ATCAACGAGCGGGTCAGGAAGCCCGACTCAATCAAGCCCAAGCAAATTTGAACAAGAGAATGCAGGACCAGGCTCGTAACGATATCAAATTATCAGATGAAGAAATTAAACGAGTTGACGACCGTATTACTAGTACCTATGATAAGATAGCAAATAAGAATAATCAACTTCGAACTCTCAAACAAGAAAGTGCTACAATTCGCCAACAGGATACAAAAGGCGAAGTCGGCCCATTGCGGTATTTGGCAAAACTTTTTTCTGTAAATATGGATGTTATAGTTATCATCCTGATAGTAGTAATCATTTTTATTTTTGACCCTTTAGCAATTATGCTATGGCTTACAACTAATGCGATTGTCAAAATTGAAAAAGAAGAAGAGAAAAAAATAGCCCCGAAAACGAAAATTGTTGAAGTAGTGAAAGAAGTTCCTGCACCTGAGAAAGAATTTGGACAAGTAATACGAGAAGCATTTGATAGTTTTAAGAAGAAGAAAAGAAGTTAGGGGGATACGGAGATTCCGAAATATGTTTCCCGCAAGGGAACAGATGTCATTTTAAGATTCCAAGGCATTGTTATAACCATCCCCGCTAAAGGATTTTATGAAACTACTGCTGAAGATTTAGCAACGCTTTTCCCTGACCATGTTAAAAAGTTGGAACCTGATGCTGTAATAGATGAAATTGAGGTTCCTAATATTCACGTTCAAGAAATCATGACTCCTGTTCCAACAGAAGTACATGACAAGTCTTTGGAGTTCCCTGGACCCTTATCTACCTTTGGCCCTGCTGAACCACCCCCGCCAATTGTTTCTTTTACCGAACCATTTTTACCTGTTCCTATTACTATAAATCCACCGACTCAGTTACCGACCCACTCACCGACCAAGATAGAACTTCCTAGACTTCGTGAAATTGAACCATTAAAAATTCAAAACTTTAAATTAAATTTGCCTATAGAACTACCTACCCCGCCAATAAAAGATATATCTGTAGAGAAAATCATTGGAAAAACAATAAATAGTATTATGGAGGATGGTAATTCAGATATAAATGATTTTCTAAAAATGATAAAAGAAATACTTATCGAAAAATGACAAAAGAAGAAAAAAGGGAATATGATAAAAAATATCGCCAAATTCATAAAGAAGAAAGACGATTAAAAAATAAAGAATTTTGCCAAACTCATAAAGAAGAAAAAAAAATTTATGATAAGGAATACTATCAAAATCATAAAAAAGAACGAAGGGTCTATTATAAAAAATACAATAATAATAAATTTAAGACAGATACTAATTTTAAACTCGCTTATTATTTAAGATGCCGTTTACGTCATGCTCTTAAAGGTAATTATAAAACAGGTTCAGCAGTTCAAGATTTAGGATGCCCCATCCCCGAATTTAAACGATATTTAGAGTCTAAATTTCAAGAAGGAATGACTTGGGAAAATTGGAGTAAAACAGGTTGGCATATAGACCATATCATTCCCTTGGATAACTTCAATCTTCAGAACAGGGAAGAGTTTCTAAAAGCATGTCATTACACTAATCTTCAACCTTTGTGGGCTGAAGAAAATATTAGAAAATATAACAAAATCATAAATAATAGTGAAGAAATGATTTTAAAGGAGGGCAAACAAAAATGCCAATGTACCACAATAGAACGAATCACGATGTAACAGTCTTTTTAAACAATGCTGTTCCCGTGAAATTTATGGCTCATGAGCACAAAAGATTAGCACAAGAGGGACTTGAAAAACTATACCAACGTTTTCTTGTCGTTGTCCCTGACCCTGCTGATGTAGTAAAAGAAGGTGTTGAGCCAAGAGATAGGAAAGTAGAAAAAGGGTTGATAAATGAAGTTAAACAACCCGAACCGAACAAAGTGTTGACAAAAGAGCCTGTAGAAGAATCCTCAAAAAAGGGGAGAAAAGTTATCAAGGAAGAACCAAAAGTTTCTGAAGGATATTCCCCTTGGCAGGACGAACAAACGGTAGCCAGCACAGGTAGGCAAGGCAAAGAGTAATGGCAGTTTCCGAACAAATCAGGACAGTATTAGAGTTCAGAAGTTACATCAGAACTAAACTTGGTGAACCCAAGGTACGAGTTGAACTAGCCGATTCTCAAATCGATACGAACCTTTACGATGCAATTCAATTGTTTCGTGAGTATTCTACAAGTCGTGGTAATACTAGAGATTTTTTGGTTTTGGATTTGATTGTTGGTCAACAAGATTATCAACTTCCTGATTATGTTATGCAGGTAGGGTATGACAAAACAAGTTCTTCAGTATCAGCATGGGTGTTGGCACAGTTGTCAGGATATGCGGCTAGTGATGTATTGAGTTTGAAATCATTTGACATGGTTTCTTTCTACATGCTTCAGCAATGGATTCATTATCTGAAGTACATTACAATTTCAAAGTTCCGTTTATTCTTCAACTCCAATACAAAAATTCTCCATATTGTCCCTGCTCCTGATGATTCGCTTTTGAAACTGTTTATAGAAATCTATAAACAATCAGATGCGGATGAACTTTTGAATGAAAGATTTGTTCGTGAATATGCGTTAGCCTTATGCAAAATTCAACTAGGCGGGATTCGTTCCAAATTTCAGAGTTTGCCAGGATTTAACAACTCGGTATCTCTAGATGGAGAATCTTTAAGAACAGAAGGGAAGGAAGAAAAAGAAACTTTGGAAAATGACTTGGTAAGAGAATATAAATGGTCAAGTCCACCTTTCCCTGTTTTCCGTAGCGTTGATTAATTAAAAGAGGTTTACAAATGAAAACGACAACATATCTAAGGCTGACCTCTCTACCTATTCCAAAATTTGTAAAAAAATATTTGGAAATGAACTTTTGGAGTTGGGCCGCAAAAACAACTAAAAGGGAATTTAAGAAAAAACGTAAATGGAAAATGGAATTACAAAAAGAGATTGAAGCGTTATCAAAACCGACAGTAGTGATAATTGACGAATACCCAATGGTAGATACTGAACTGAAGAATGGTATTTTTCTTGAAGAAACAGGAAAACATCCCGAAAGAACTCCTCTCGCAAAAGATAAAATACCAAACAGAGAAATGACTTTTTGGGCAGATTGTTTAAAACTAGGAGGGTAAATGAAAAGAAGTTTTTTATGGTGGTTGGATTCACTACCACACAAACCACAGTTTTTAAAAAGTAGAATCAGAATGGCTCTTTGGGGTGATTTATGTCATATCCAAAGAAAAAAGAAACAACATCAAACTAAACTAGACAAAAAATTGAAAGCATTTGAGGAAAAAATACAAGGAAATTTATCAATTTTAAAAAGAGGATATTTATTAGAAGGTTGCGAAAATTACAATCTTAAACAAACAAAAACCAAATTAACCCCTGTTGCGGCTAATAAAAAAATTATTGAGATTATGAAAAAAGATGGCTATTCAGAAGCCGAAATTCACGAACGCCTAAGTTTTTTAGGCCTTGAACTTACAAAAGAACAAAGAGAAAGAGTTCAAGAAGATATTGAGAAATTTTATCCCAAGGAGGAAAAACCAAATGGCAAATCAACCGATACGGCGAAACCCCTCAGCTCAACCTAGACCAAATCAACCCCCACGATGGGTGTTGGAACAAATGGCAAGAGAACAGCAAGGTGGGCCTATCCCTGTCAATCCAAAAAACTACCTTCGACCAGGGCCAAGGGCAAAAGTAATCGACCTTAATAAAATGATGTCAACTTGGGGGTCAGCCCAAGCGAAGTATAAAGAAGGCGATGTTTTTATTTCCAAAAAAATCTTACAGAATCTTGATAAAGCAATAGATTTTGCAAGTGTCATTTCCCAAGAGAAGTTCAAAAAGAACTTAAAAACAATTATGGATATCACTTCAGGAACCAAAGGAGAAATCTCCTATAAATTCAAAGAAGGTGAGGTATATTTGGCTGAAGAAGTCTTAAACCAAAACTATATCCATCATTATAAGGATAATGTTTGGAAATATTATTTGGAAAAAAACAAAAACGAAACCGAAAACGAAGAAAAATAATAAATACAGTTAGGGCAAATTATTTTTTTTATATTATTTAGCCCAGGAGGACTATTAAATGGCAAGATTTGAGTATGTGAACGACACAATTCAAGAATTGTTCGTTCAAACACACACAGTTTACAACAATGCCATCCGTGAAGTCCGAGCTCTTGTTCAAGCCGATGGTGCAACTTATACAGCACCAACATGCAATGGTGCATGGACTGCCGCAGCAACAACTTTGGCATTTACAGGTTTGACAGGAACTATCCCGCCAATGGGAACTTTACTTGTTCCCGCATACGACCCAGGTACGGGCGTACTGCTCGGCTTTGAGAAAATCCAATACGGAGCAATCTCATGGACAGCGGGTTCGACTTCAGCAGGAAACTTTACTTCCTGCAAAAGAGGATGGGAAGGGACGACAGCGTATGCACATGCAAACGGCAATCCGCTTTATTGGGGAGATGCATTTGCACAGTTCAGCACAACTTTAGGTGCTGGTGTAGTAACGATTCCTTTCACTACTTTGGACAGGCCTGGCATCGGTGCAATGGGTCTTGGACAGATTCCCGAAACAGGGATTGTTCAAATTGAAAATGAAAGGATTTGGTATGGTGCAGTTCAATACACCAATGCCGAAAAAACCGCAGGTAATCTGTTGTATTGCTTCAGAGGATACAATGGGTCAACAGACGCAGCTCACACAATCAACGCAACTGTAACAGCAATTCCTATCGTTTTTGAGCATGTTTTTGTAGAACGGGAAAATTTCGCAATTTACAATTATGCTTCAGGAAGCACCTACAGAATTTTCTACGGGTTCAACCCAACAATTACCAACACGGGCACCAATGCTTTACCGATTGAGTTCAATGATTATGAACTCATTCCTGTCGGTGGAAGAGTTAGAGTTTACGTGATTATCACAAGTGGTGGTAATGCAAGTGGCCCTGTAGCAATTGCGGAATGGAGGTAAACACATGAGCAAGAAAATCATTCCAGCAACATTTCACAGAAATGAATACGAGAAGGCAGTATTCAATGAGGCGATTATCTATACTTTGGATATTCCTATTGCCGCAGTAACCAAAATCACCAACTCAGCAATTACCACATTTGGTATTGCCGCAGCTCCAGCAGGAACAACCTATAGCGAGACAAGCACTCGTTATGCATTCGACACATTGGAAGGCAACCTTCCGTGGTCAAGTTATTCCAAGTTCGCATCAACACAGCCTCGTGCAACATCAGGTCCAGGTCTGCCGTTGGCATCACTTCCAAGCGCAGGGTCTTTCACTCTTTCAGAAACAATTGGTGGAACTCCCCGTACAGAAGTAGTGTATTACGGCTCGATTACTTGGCTCAGCGCAACCACAGGTATTTTCAACAATGTAAAGAGAGCAGGTTCATATGGTGGAACGTCATATGTTTTCACCGCAGCCGCAACAGGCACTTTCACCAATGTGATTCCCGTTCGTGAAAAACTCACGATTTGGAATCAGACAGGTGGAATCTTGTATATCGGTGGAACCGCCGCAATCGCAACAACTCCTGTGAACGCAGTTGAGTTGGGTCAAGAAGAGCAATGGAGTGTATGGTTAGAACCGCTTCAGGATTTGTATATTCGTCCAGCAGTAGCAGGTTCAGTCAACATTGCTGAGTATAGGTAAGAAGGAGGCATATCATGAAGATGTCAACTGAAGAAATCATCAATGCCTATGATGCAATTTTAACCGAAGAAGTCGATGCCATCAAGAAAAAGGAATCACAAATCAAAGTGATGGCAGAGGAACGGGAAAAGCATATTGCAAAAAAGGAACGGGTGGAAGAAATCAAGAATAAAATAATGGAAAAACGCAAACTGATGAAGGAAAAAGCAGAAGTCGATGACAAAGTTAAAAAGACCTTGAAAGAGGGCGATGAAGAAAAATTTGAAATCGAAGGCGAAGAAGTAGAACCTGACGTAGAAGAAGTACCTGAAGAAGATGGTGCCGAAGAAGTATCTGACGATGACGATACTGAAGAAGTATCTGACGATGACGATGCTGAAGAAGTAGCACCTGAAGATGAAGAAGTTCAAAAAGAATCTAAACAGGCAATTCTAGCCAAAATCGCAGAACGCAAAAAGGCAGACATTCTGAAGAATATTAAAGAACGCAAGGAAAAAGCCGAAGCAACCGAAACAAAACTTGAAGAAAACAAGGAAAAAGTAGAAGAGAAAAAGGAAGAAATCAAAGAGAAAAAAGAAGTTCGGGTTGGAACACTTTTAGAAGCCGTTCAAGGTGAAAAGAAACGCCGCTTTACGGTTTACAAAGAGGAAAAAACTCACTTCTATCTGAAAGAACTCGGCACAGGCAAAACCTTCAGAATCGTAAAAGAAAAAGTTGAATTAGACAAGTAATAGCACAATGGAAATGGCCCTTGACTCGGTTAAGGGCCATTTTTTTCTTTATGTAAAAATGAAAATTTGAACCAATATCATAAATACAGATGAATGATAATTTCTAGCAAAAGAAGGAAGAAAAAATCGATGCCATATTACAAAAGCAAGAAAGGTAAGGAAGTTCACGTTGCGATTGGTAAAAATAAAAAAGAAGTCATAATTACTACTGAAGCACAATTTTACCCACATGAAAATCTTCATTATTTATTCCCTGACCATATCGAAAAAGTTGAAACTCTTGAAGAAATCGTAAGAAAAGAAGCAATCCGTCAGAATCCCCAACCATTTAAAGAAGTCTTTCTAAAAGATTCTTTACCTACAGGTAGTTGGAAAGGGGAAAGATGTTTTATCATCGGCGGCGGGGCTTCATTAAAAAGTTTTGATTTTTCCAAACTAGAAGGGGAAAAAATCATAGCAATCAACAAATCTTTTGTTGATGTTCCTTTTGCAGATATGGTATTTGCGGTTGACCGTCAATTTCAGGATTGGATTTTAAAAGGTGCTGAAAATATGGAACAGGCCCAAAAACTTTGGCCTGATTTTAAAGGATATAAAGTTTGGTTGAAGATACCTGGAGAAATTTATAAAAACGGAATTGAATTTGTAGATTTGGCAGGACATGAAGGAATCAGTACATCGTTAGAAGAAGGAATTCATGATGGAGCAAATTCAGGATATGCCGCTATCAATCTAGCCATTGCATTAGGGGCCAACCCTATTTACCTTTTAGGTTATGATATGAAGCATGACAAGGATGGGGATTCTCATTATCATGGTGGTTATCCCAAAAAACAAAATGAATCTCAACTTCAAATTTATGCTAAAAAATTTCCAAGACTTGCTCAGTTAGCAAAAGAAAAAGGCATAAAAATTATCAATCTAAATAAAAATTCTGCATTAGATTGTTTTGAATTTGGCACTATTGAAGAAGCCCTGAAGCCAATATTATCAATTAAGCATAATTATGTCATTGTCAGTTTTTATACTCCTGAATATGTTCAGGATATTTCACGGCTTATTCAATCAGCAGAACGATTCAAGTTACCATATGATTTTGAATTATTGAAAAACTTACCGCTTGAAGGTGCAAATAAATACAAAAATTGGAGCAAGAATGCATATTTGAAAGCAACCTTTATCAAAAAAATGATGCAAAAACATCAGGATAAAAATATCATATGGATTGATGCTGATGCAGTTATCCAAAAAAATCCTGTACTATTTGATAAAATACCTGATTGTGATATTGCCGTTCATTACAGAGACGACATCGAATTGCTTACGGGAACCCTTTACATTCGTAATAATGAAACCATGCGAAATATTGTTGACCAATGGATTGAAGCCAATAAGACAAGTAGGAATTTTTTAGAACAAAAAAATCTTGAAAATGTTCTTGATAAAAACAAAGAAATAAAAATATTTAATTTTCCTGCTTCTTATTGTCAAATATTTGATATCATGAACAATACATCAACCCCCGTAATAGAGCATTTTCAATCATCAAGAAAATGGAGGAAAAATATAGATACAATGAAAAAAATTTCCATCATCATGCCAACATACAATCAGGATAAGTTTATCGAAGAATCCATCAATAGTATCCTCAATCAAACATTCAAAAATTGGGAGTTGATAATTATTGACGATGGGTCAACAGATGATACAAAAAATATTCTTGCTAAACAAAATGACCCAAGGATTCAGATTATTCATAAGGAAAATGAAGGCACAGGTTCCGCATTGAATATGGGATTCGAAATAGCCACAGGCGAATATGAAACATGGTTGGCTTCGGATAACAAATATTATCCAAATGCTTTACAGGATATGTTTGATATTCTTGAATCCAAAAAAGATATAGATTTTGTTTATTGTAATTGTGAAATTGGAGTAATGGATTCTACAGGATTAGGCGAAGTAACCCGAAAAAATTACAATTCAGAAGTTCCGATGGAATGGGATGCCCATAAATTTTATGACCATTATAATATCGGCGTTGTATGGTTATGGAGAAAAGAATTGCGTATATCAGCAGGAAAGGATTTTATCCTTGAACCTTGTGAAGATTATGAAATGACAACCCGTATGATTGAAGCAGGTGGACAATTTTATTATCATCCAATTGTATCAGGATGGCATCGCAGACATAATGAAAATCTTACTAGAAAACTTGTTACCACAAGTCAGTATATTCCAAATTTACATAGGAGAATGATAAAAAAACGGGATGAATTGGCATTGAAAAAACTTCCCCCTAGTCCCGAAAAAGTCAAAAAATTTATAACTTTGGAAATGAACAAAAGCATAGAACAACATTTACAAAGATTAAATGCTCCAAAAGAACCGAATATTTCTATTGATAAATGGTGTTTGGAAAAAATACCAAAACGAGTTTATTTTTATTGGGGTGCAGAACGCATGCCTTGGTTGAGATATCTTACTGTTCATTCTTTTGTTAAAATGAATCCTGATTGGGAAGTTATACTTTATCAACCTATTTCTGTTACAAAAACAAATACTTGGAAATCAACAGAACACGAATATGATATTGATTGCCCTGATTATTCCAACGAATTAAAAAATTTAAATATTACGATAAAAAAATTTGACGGGCGGGATATTGGCATTCCAAATGAATATCCTGAAGTTTGGAAATCTGATTTTCTACGATGGCATCTTCTTTCAAAATATGGTGGATTTTGGATGGATATGGACATCTTCTTTAACAAGTCTATGAATTGTTTCAATCTGAATACTCTTGAAAATAAAGACCTTGATACTATCGTATCTATTTCAAAAATTATTGCTCCTGCATCATTTCATAGTATTGGGTTTATGGGTGGAGCACCGAATAATGATTATTTTCGTTATGTAATGAGTAAAGCACTTCGAACAAAACCTGATTTTACAAATTATCAATCCATAGGTGTCGTGTTATTAAATTCTGAATTTCCAACGGTTGAATCTATCAGAAAAAAATTCCCTCATTTGAAAGTAGATACTATTAGTTTTGAAACCGTTTATGCTTATTATCCAATGAAATTAATTGAGGATATTTTTAAACCAAATGCTCCTGATAGGTTAAAATCACATTCAATTGGAATTCATTGGTATGCAGGGCATCCAGATGCAGGAAAATTTATGAATAAAGTTACACATGAAAATTATCGGGATTTTGCTAATACTCCATTGGGTAAATTATTTGTAGAGGTTTTATAAAAATGACTCCTGATATTTCCATTGTCATGCCGACTTTTGGACAAAGTAAATATATCACCGAATCTTTACAAAGTATAGTTGCCCAAGAATTTGAAAATTGGGAATTGGTAGTGGTGATTGATGGAGAAGATACAGAAACAGAAAAAATATTAAAATTATGGACAGCAAATAATGATAGAATAAAATACATAACAAAATTAAACGGTGGGACAGGCTCCGCACTAAATTATGGATTCTTTCAAACAGGCGGTCGTTATGAAACATGGTTTGCTTCAGATAATAAAATGTATCCAAATTGTTTACGAGTGCTTATTTCTCATTTAAGAAATAATCTTGATATTGGATTGGCTTATGGAAATGAAGATATCGGATATATGGACGCAGAAGGAACAACGGAAGTAGAACGTAAATCATTAACTGATGTTTTAGATATAGACCAAACTTGGAATATACAAAAAACATTGCAAAATTTTTATTTTGGTATTTGTTGGTTGTGGCGAAAAGATGTTCGTTTGTTATGTGGAAGTTTTCAAACTGAGCCTAGCGAAGATTACGATATGTTCCTACGCATGCAGGAAGTAACAAAATTCGCCTACGTTCCGACAACATTGGGATGGTATCGTCAACATAATCAAAACATGACACAGAAAATTGCCAAGACTAGCAAGACTCCTGATTATTATATGAAGTTCGTAACAGAGAAGGCACGACTTAGACGACCTGATTTGTACGAGAAAAAATAACAATGAACCTAGATTTAAAAAACTATATCGATACGTTGGCATATGACAAATACTATCAAGATATAGAATGTTTAAAATTTGAAGGATATTCTAAATCGTGGAAAACTTGGGAAAATATAAAAGACCTTATTGAGTGGAAAGATAAAACGGTCATAGATTTAGGTTGTTTTCACGGATATTTTTCTTTCAAAGCAGAACAAGCAGGAGCATCGGCAGTATTTGGATTAGAAAAAGGGAGTTCTATTTTAGAAACATCCGAAAAAATAAAAAATGAGTTTAAAAGTAAAGTTACTTTTGTGGAATGGTCAGGGGGTGAACCTACACCATATGCAGATATCGCTTTAGTTTTGAATATGTTACATCATACTAAAGACCAAGAAAAAACTCTTCAAAACATAAATGCGGAAACAGTTATCTTTGAAGTTGAACAATCACAAATAGAACTCATCACAAAATATTTTAAAATTATCAAACAAGTATCTTCTCATAGAATAGACCAATCACAAAATAGAGTTATTCTTTTATGTGAAAAAATCAAGAAGAAAATATGCATTGTTTATGGACATTGCTTGGCTGTAAGTTTTGTAGATTTGCTATCAAAACATAAACTATTTACCGATATGTATGATTTGATACCTTACTATTCAACGGCAATCACTCCTTTAGACGAAAAATATTTTAAAGAATGTTCATTGCTAATTTATCAACGGGCGGCATTAAGCACTCCTGCTATTGAAAATGTAAATAAAGATTGTGTAAAAATTTCTTATCCTTATTCCACATTACATTCTTTATGGCCCTGGCCACAAAAATCAACAAATGGGGAATATAACTATCGGATAGGTTCAACACTAATAGATTTGGTTGAAGAAAATCCTAGTTTATCAGACGATGAAATCTTGTCTAAATATAAGGATATCGACATATCTAAATATTTCGATTTAGATGCTATTTATAAAAAGGATTTAGAGAAGTTTACATACATCGATGAATTTTGTGATGTTAAATTTTTAGACCTATTCACTTCATTAGAAGAACAACAAGCATTTTTCACAGTCAACCATTTATCAATCAAACAAAAAGTTTCCATGTTGCAAAAAATATTGGAAAAAATAGGATGCCCACCATTATCAGAAGAAATTATCAACGAATATTCAGAAATTCAACAACAGATGATTCCCATTCACCCACAAATTATTGAGCATTTCAAACTGAAGTGGGTTGATAAAAACAGTAAATATTGGTGCTTTCAAAGAAAAACAACTGAAAAAGAAGAGGCCAATTATGGAACTAATGAAGTTTTTGGTTGGTTTACTTTTGATGAATACATCAAAAACTATATCAAAATTTTAAGAACAGCAAAAAAATATCAAGAACAATTGGGACTTGAAAAAGATATGAAGGATATAAAAATTTTTGTAACAGGAATTACGGGGTCTGGAAAAACTTATGTTGCTAAAAAAATATCACTCGGATTAAATATATTGTATTACAATTTTGATGCTAAATGGAATTATAAAATTACTGAAAAAACTTATGAAAAAGAATTTTTAGACAGATTGCCAAACACTTTTGTTACTGATGGAATTCCATATATCAACTACTATAAATCTTTTCAAGAATATAGGGAACGAAATAATGTTGTGGTAATTTGTCTGATTCAAAGTGATATGAACAAATGGATTAAAAATATTGTCAATAAATCATATTTTACTGTTTCCAATATTAATTTTGAAAAAAATCATTTGTATAATGCTTGGGAATATTTTCATACTAAGGCTCTTGATACTTTAAAACCAATAAGTTTTTACGACAATAGTACAAATAAGATGTTGGTAGTTGAAGAGTTTGAAACCATTAAAAAAAACTTGATGGTTGAAATACAAAAGTATAAAGAAGAAAACAAACATATTTTGAAACATTACATTGAAAATTTACCATATGTTCCACTTCGTAATTTTCAGGATATTGAATGCATAAATTTTGAGGGCTTTTCAAAATCATGGAAAACTTGGGAAACAATAAAATCTTTTGTAGATTGGAAAGACAAAACGGTTGTTGATATTGGCCCGTTTCATGGTTATTTTTCTTTTAAAATAGAAAAAGCAGGAGCAAAAGCAGTAACAGGATTAGAAATAGATAAAGATATTTTGGAAACCACCAATATAATAAAAAAAATAATGGAAAGCAAAGTTAAATTTTCATTATGGGACGGCACGACACCAACACCTGAAGTTGATATTGCTTTGGTATTGAACATGCTACATCATACAAAAGATAAAGAAAAATTGCTTCAAAATATCAGAGCAAAAACAGTTATTTTCGAAATCAAAGAAGAACAAATGCCATTAGTAAAAAAGTATTTCAAAATTATTAAGGAAGAAAAATCACATAGAATAGATTTGGATACTAAACTTTATAGATATGTTTTATTAGGAGAAAAGATATGAGAGAAATATTTCAAGACAAAACAATTGTAATAACAGGCGGCACAGGCTCACTAGGACAAGTATTAGTTCGTAGGATTCTTACTGAACATAAAGGTATTCCTAAAAAAATCATCATATTTTCTAGGGATGAGGCAAAGCAATATGATATGAGGACTGCTTATGAAAATGGGATTTTAGCCACAGACGAAATCATCTACCACGGATTCAAAAACAGAGTACAATTTCGTATTGGTGATATCAGAGATTATCATTCAGTCTGTTCTGTATTACGTGATGCCAATATTGTTATCAATGCCGCAGCTTTAAAACAAGTTCCCTCATGTGAATATGTTCCGTTCGAGGCAACACAAACAAATATTATCGGGGCGCAAAATATTGTAACTGCTATTAAAGAGAATAATTATCCTATCGAGACTGTTGTTGGAGTTTCGACAGACAAAGCAGTAAAACCTGTTAATGTGATGGGAATGACAAAGGCAATACAAGAGCGCATATTTATTTCAGCAAATATTGCCTCATTAAAAACGAGATTTGTTGGTGTTCGTTATGGGAATGTTTTAGCATCACGAGGCTCAG
>Ga0265297_10008678_pt1 | contig 13448 bp, 24 predicted proteins | sample Munlanlwell13791_FD_192502 | JGI IMG/M metagenome (GOLD analysis project Ga0265297, IMG submission 192502) | Leachate microbial communities from a municipal landfill in Southern Ontario, Canada - Leachate well 137-91 | ecosystem: Engineered > Solid waste > Landfill > Unclassified | place... | reverse complement strand
TTTCGGCAGAAAGGAGCATTGAAAAAGGATTCAAATTGAACATTCTTATCTCCTGTCAAATAGAAGTGTTGGGCATCTCGGCTTTATATGTTCAGCCCGATAAACGAATGCCAAAGAGTGGCCCAACACCAATACCCATCATCTACCTATCATCCGATTGATGAATCAAGGTCTCCGTTTAGAGAGATGAAAAGAAAGTCTCCCACTAACCCGGCACCCGGTGCGACCCAGTGAGACATTCTCACCTCGAACTGTACGTTCCCCTGGAGAACGATCGGACGATTCAGAGGAAAAATCCCGTGGAACCGTGGTAGTATCATAGGCAGGTTGTCTCCGGCGACCGTCGGCGTAAATGCCGCCGCCAACGATATGCCGAAAAGCTCCATGAGATTCAGTTGGATATCGACCGGCTTGTTTGACACCTGCAATTCAAAAGTTGTGCTTCGAAGCATGGTGTAAAACGCCTGCAAATCCGCAGTCGCGAACGCATCGACCGTTGCATAAAAAACTTTAATCGCTCTCACCGTCAGTTTCTGGGTGGATGGAAGGATCCCTGCGGTTACCATGTTAGTATCGGCGAGAGTTTTTCCGCCAACACCAATCGGGTTTCTAAAAAGTGTTGTCGTCCCCACTGCCGCAGCGATAACCATGTCATCGTAGTAGGAAAAATCCCGGCTTCCGGTTACGTCGTTTACGTATGACCCGGATTGAAGCATTTGGTTTACAGATGCCATACAATTCCCTTGTTAGTGTGAATGTTGCAAAGTACTGTCGTTTCTCCTGATCTCTCCTGATCTCTTCTATCCTATCGATGCAGGGGATAGATGCCTGCCCACCGATCCACTTATCCGGTTATAATTCCCGGATAACTTTCTGTAATCTCCGGAAAGCGAATCGGCAGGCAGGAGTATATAGTCATCCTCTCCCGCCAGCATCGGGATGGTAGGCGCTACAGCCCTGACCATAGAGAGCCCCCCTATAATCATGCTGCCGACGGCGGCAGCTGCCTTTATATCGGGCTTTCCTTCGGGAATCGCTAGGATCCCGAACCCGCCTGCGATTGGCAATGCGGCTTTTACGCGTGCATCCGAAATTGGAAGCTTATTTGCCACAATTGATAAACCAATCCCGGATGCCAGTCCGTACAGAGCCAACATGACAGTATCCATTACGCCGCTCTTGCCCCCTGGCTGTTGTTTTTTGGTTGAGCGCTTTTTCTTTTCCATAATACCACCTTTCTTTGCGATCGATTTCGATGTTTTTATTGTCGTAACTGGTAAAAAAGATGCCAACGTCTTTTTCTTTTTTGCCTTGCGCCTCTTCATGGGCACAACCTGTTTCGCCTTTTTTACGGTCGTTACTTTTGCCTTCTTTTTTGTAGCCACTATTTACTCCTTTTTACCGCAACTAACACCAGTGGTATTGCTGCGAGAGCGAGAAACGCAATTATATTTTTACTTCCTTTTTGCACATTGTCAAGGATGGTGCTTTCCGACTCGAACGTTTTGGACGTAGTCAGAGATTTTCTGTATCCTGCCGGATCCCATTTCGCCACCGGGATTTCTCCATCTCTGGCCAACGTCCAAATTGCCCTCAAATATGATTTGACAATTTCAATATCAATATTTGTTTTTTCGACAATTTCATCCGCCAGCACAAGCGAGTCATTAGACAAAAACGACCCCGAAAAATCAGCAGGCCTTCTCCCGGTAGCCATTAGGGCTATGTACTCACGTGAGATGTTGTTTACAATGGAGGTGTTTCTGCCCCCCGGCATCCAAAATGACTTCATTTTCGACTCGTGGACCGTGCCGGACAGATCCCGCAACATACGATCTGCAACCTTTTCTTGCCACGATAAGCCGAAAATCCCCATTCTTTCAGGTGTTCTCATTTTTCACCCACGGCTTTAAAAATTAACAATACCGCTATTCCAACACCTGTAAGCATTGCTAATTTCGATAATTGTGAAGCTGATCCGGTTGACGAATGAGACAAAGTCATTTGACTTATAGGTGTATCGGAAGGGGGCACCGTCAAATGTGGTTCCGGTTTTACCGGAACCACCTGTTCAGGTTCCGGAATCACCTGGTTTGGTTCCGGATCCGTTCCATTCGCTGGCCGCGTCTGGCTGACTTTCAAAACCGGAACGCTAAGCGTGTTCGGGCTTACACGCTTAGCTATTTTTTTTACGAGCACATTCGCAACTGATCCTGGTTTCTCGGTGGCGATTTTAAGAATCTGGTCAGATGTCAGTTTACTCGAAACTACCTTTTTGACTTTGGCCGCATTTACCAACTGCGCTGCCGCAATAGGAATTCTCGACACCCCAGATGGTAAAGTAATTTTTTTTCCGGCTTTGGCATCCCTTACCATCTGCATCGCGGAAGCCGGAATGACACCACCTATTCGAATCATGTCCTTTTCCTCTTTTTCCCTCTCTTCGCGGTATAAATGGCTAGCGCTACACCTGCGGTAGCAGCAACAAACGATAAAAGCTGCACAGTGTTTCCGCGTCTAACCTCTTGAATTAATTCCGCTTCGGCAGGTGGTGTTGACTGCGGACCGGTATAATCAATACCGCCTTTGTCAATTGTAATGGTTCCATCGCTGGTGACTATTTTAACCGCGTCCATCTGAGCGCCTTTGCATAGCAGCGAAAAGCAGAGTGGCAAAGAGGGCAGAACCCGCCATAACCACATATTTGTTTTCGATTCCAGGAACGATCGACGATCGCGTCATAAAGTCCGATGTGATCTGAGTGCTCCTCCCCGCAGGGACCATTGAAGCCTCCGAAACTGTGGATCCATTAGACCCATCAGTTTTTTTCTGCTCGACCTTTCTTTTCTCTTCTAGTCTCTTTATCAGAGTAGCAGCTACCGACCCTGGATTTTTCTCGGCAATCTCCCTGATCTGATCAGACGTTAAACTACTTGTAACGGTTTTTGGTGTCGGCTTTTTTATTTTATACCATAGGCTTTTTGCCCCCTTGGCCGTGGCAACCACTGCACCGGTCGCAGCGACTGCCGTTCCTACCACTCCGATACGGGGGGGGGGGACAAATAGGCTTGGGGAAAAAATAGTCCTTTCGCCTTCAATCGACATTAAAACTGGATTCATATTTCGGTCTCCGCCGTGTGCTTCCTCTTTGTAAATGGTATCGAACCTGGATATGTAGCATCTACCGGCATCCATTTACCCACAATCTCAAAAACTGGGTATACATGGTGTATTGCCCTGTCTGGTCTGGTTGAAGACGCTATCAATTTATAATTCACGCCGTTACACCTTGCCCATGATCCCATAAGGATCGTTTTTTTTTACAGTCTATTCCACGCGGGAAATCCGATATGATGGATAATGGTCGAGCGGCCACTTCGTATTGATACAAATCTCTCTTAAATGGAATTGAAGAGATTGCGTTGAAATATTTGATAAAGGGTGAGTGTGAAGCTACTTCTGGCTCGCTCAAACGACTGACAATATAAATATTGTCAAGATCCCTATGATAAGTCTCTATCATTCGCCGCAATTCCTGCCCGGTCTGTTCTTTTGATGCCAACGGTGTTAAAGTGACCATACAATAACAACCTACATCATTTTACAAAAATTTTCAATAAAAAAAGGTGAATGTAAAAAAATTTCTTGCATTCACCTTTCACATCTCTGCAACTTATTGATTTTAATTAATTAACAAACCCACTTTCCATCTCCCTTTTTTTATTTTATCCGTTTTTCTATCATTTCGATGACGTTTGACTCGATTTTTTTTAAATCCACCAACATCCCACTATTCAGGACATTGAGGTAAACACCAGACTTTTTATTTAGGCGGCTTTTTTCCTTCTTTAGAATCGACCTGACCATTGTTTTCATTATTGCCATCTTTGCTTTTTTCCACACTATTAATCCTCTCCGTCAAAACTTTTAGCATACTGACAATGTTTGATAATAGCTGCAAAACCTCATTCCTGTCTGTTGCGCTTTTGTCAATCGCAACCTTACAGTTGAATCCGGGAATTGTTGCCGGTCTTAAATCCTCTCCGATAACTAAAAAATCGACTTCAGAAAACTCTCGTTTTTTTTGCTCGAATTCTCTTACGTTTTTTCTTGTCTCATATCCTATTACAGGGTATGAACGTTTCGGATCAATGGTTGTGGGACGATATTTTTCTTCACCAATAAATTGTACCACCAACAATCGTTGTAGAATCATTTTTTTCTACCCTTCCTTTCTTTCGATAAAGATTCAAAAAGATCTCCGCCGCGCTCCCACGGCGGAACATATCCAGCTTTCTGAAGCGCGACTCGCATTTTTCTGCTCTCTACGCGCACCATTTCAGAGCATATGGTACCCAGTGGTGCTCCTCGATAAGCGGAAATTATTTCCAGGTCCCGAAACGTATCAACGTGGATTGTCATATTAATACGCTTGGTTCCCCTTTTAAAATTATCTCGCGTCAATTTTGCCTTCTTCATTTAACCCCTCCCCCCCCACACTTAATTGGCATAGATGCAATTTTTGTCGAATTATCACTGTTATTGTACATAATGAACGCTCGCCCATTATGTATCATTAGACAGTCTCTAAATCGAATATTGTTTCCCGCAGGAGAGATATCAAAACCATCCTGCACCATTGCTATAGCAATGAGATTAGCTGTATAAAACAACAATTCCCCCTCCGATATTATACCCGTTGCGAATATCATTTTTTTCTCCTTGCCAATTTTACACTATCAATCAATCCGTAATCGGCGACTCGGTATCCGTCGTCGTGCAGGATCTCCACGCCGAGCGAGACGGCATCGTTCTTGAGCCGGTAAAACGTCGCCGCCGATATCCTCAGTTCTTGCAAAATCCCCTTGATCTTCAAACCGGGGTGACATTGCAGAAGTTGGATCAGGTCAATCAACCTTCCCGTCGAGCGAACAAAACCAAAATTCTCATTCATATTTGCGAAACCTCCTTTTTTTTCGCCAGAGCGGAACTTGCCCGCAATCCTTTCCGTTGGACGATAGAGAGCACGCGGTGCAGTTACCATCCCTGGTGCAGTATGCCCTCGGCGGTCGTCCTGCAAGACCGTCCCGCAGGCCTTGATTCATACTGCCATCATGGTGGTTAAGAATCCTATCAATTATGAAATCCTCGCCAAATTTTTCCCCGTGGTAACATCTTCGTAGCCCGTAACAATATCCGAATGCGTAACTCGGGGAGCACCGTATCCTCGCCAGATTTATATGTTGCGAAAATATTATCCGATCCATTTTACCCTCCTGATAACCGGTTTAGACTTTACCGTTACCGGTGCGCCCCCATTTTAAGGAGTGCATCGAAGGCGTCCTCTATCTCCACCTGAGATGCAAGAGGTAGGTACTCGCCATCGCGCAGCGCGTCCGCTGCGCTCTGAATGTCGCCTTCTGTTGCCTTTAAAACTTCTTTTAAAATTTCTTCTGATGTCATACTACCTCCTAGTTAGATTTTTTGACCTGTCTCGCCAAGTGCCGGGAGGTCACCCCGGCAGACCCGCCGAAGCGGGTTTCGTTACATCATGTATCTATATGGTACATATTATCCGATAAGATATCAAGTTTTTTTCGATTTTTTTCCAGATAGGCAATTTTTGCCGATGTGGCACTTAATGACCTAAGTAACGAGGTATAGGTAGCCGTCCCCCTCGTTTTTTTTCTCGGCGAGTAGCACGATTCTGCGTATAGCGGCAGCTGCGAGCTCTTCACCGGTGACCTTTTTTTCTACCAAAAACGCCGTTTTATAATATGTCAAGTGGCACGATTGTGTTTTTTTGGGGATTTATCGGGATCCACTCCGTTCTCGTTTTCCATCGGCGGAAAACCCTCAATTATGTGCACGTTGTACTGGGATCGATAGGCTAGCGGCCGCAATTGATGGATTCGGCCGATTTTTTGCCCTGCAGGGCAGCGGGATCACTATATATGGTATAGCCTTCGCCGGGATCCGCGCGGATCAACCACAACATATAGTGTTTTTTGTTAGCGGATCAGCCGTCTGTGAACGCCAGGGAATAATATGCGGAATAAGTGCCACACCCTTCATCCGGCACGTAAATACCCGCAGGAGAGAGCAGAGCGGATACCCCGGTATCTCCGTCAGACCTGTACCGGTAGTCCCCTGCACGCCTGGCGGTGGAATAAATTGCGGCCACATCCCTGCGGTATGTGCATTTGGCCTGATCGAGTATCCTGCTCAGATCGCTCCCGTATGCGTCTCTGCGATCGAGCAGCGACCTCCGCATGCGCCGATACTCGCCGAGCAGCTGCCCGGCTTTCCTGCGCGCCATAGACTCCTCCTCAGAGCCCTGCAGGTCGCGATACGATCCCGGCACTGGATCGCGGTATGATCCGGCCGAATCGTCCCACACTATACAGTATGTGTCGCTATCTACGGCATCGATGCCACCGTCGTCATCATAATCGTTGCCAGCGATGCCGTAGAAATCGCCGTATGACGATGTCAAACGACGATTATAACAGCTGCTCAGGAGCTCGAGGAGATCCGCCGGCGAGTGGTCCAGCGGCTTTGTCGGATACTTTAAACATTCCTTAGCCTGATAAAGAACAGATTCTGCAAATGTCAATTTTGACAGAATCCGCTTTTTCTTTGCGGATGCATGCCTGGGAACGTGCCGAATCGGGGCAACGTGTATGGAGATTGAGTCGCCCAACGTGGCATCGTGCCACTCCATCGAAATTTTAGACACCGGAACAATAGATCCGGAAATTTCGATTGTTTGCATTGCAGCAGTCTTCAGCGCCTCAACAGGAATTTTTGATCCGTAAATACGCTCCAACTCCTTTTTTCGACCCTGGTGATATACCTGGTATGATATGGGGCGATCGGAGAATACCAGGTCGTGGGAATGGACGTGCCACTCCCCAGAATTGTGACCGCGTTTTATCTCCACGGTGGAAAGCGCAGCACGAATTTTCGCCGACTCTCCTGATGATCTAATCAATCCGCGTCTCTGCCCCATTTTCATGAAACGCCTTTTTGACTGTCGCAAATGGTCTATCCTTTCAGACAGATCCTCGCCATCCACGACCGTGTATGTAATCATATATGCATATCGCTCTCCTGAGACGACCATATCTGCCTGTTTTTTTATGCTGTCAGAATAACGCACTTGTCTACGTACCTGACTGCGATCGGCACATGTAGGACACACGGTCCTCTGCTTGCAAAAGTTTGCAGTTGATACGGAGAGCGTTTGATCATATGATCCGTCATGATTATCTACATATCCAGTTTTTAGCTCGACAATCGAGCAGCAGGAGCGCAGTTTGTCCAGTCTGTCTGACAGGTCGGTATATGTGAGCCCGGAAGCGGAAACCATTCCCTTGTCTATAAACGACAATGGGTTACCGTTCTCAATTTTGGATAAGACCGATAAGTTCAGGGATTTTAAACGGTTGATTCTTTTTATTGTACACATTTTTTTTGCCGCTTTAATCTTTTTTAATGTATATTATAACCATGTGCACGTTGTGCGAGTTTTGCCGCTTTGTCACAACAAAAAGCCCGGATTCCTGAGAGGGATTCCGGGTTTTTCATTTTGTCGGTCTTTCGATCTTGAGAGCCGCGAGGACCTGGTCAACCTTTTCCCGACCCTGTGTCTCGTCAAGATAACTAACCAGCTGACTATACTCCCCCTTGTTTTTCATGAGCTTCTTAAACTCAGGTGCACTCTTTATCAATTTGGCTACCACCTGACCTTCCACTCCACCACCGAGCAGCGACGGAACGAACCGCTCGATGAGTGGAGTAACGATGCCTATTATTTTTGAGAGCTCGCTTTCGCTCTCTTCCTCCTCTTCCTTTTCGTCAATACGTGTGGGCTGAAATACCATTTGATCCCTCATTTTTGCCATGAAATTAAATTGATCCTGCAGCGATCGTTTCATTACTGCAGTCATTGTGTCCATGATTTGTGCTGACTGGTCCACCGGAGATATGGGCCGGTTTATGAGCGGTCCGATTATCTCGCTCAACGCCTTGAGCATTCCTATCATGTCAACAGGGTTTCTCTCGTGTATTGTCTGGACGTGGACAGGTGTATACTGTTGCTGTGGTTTTCCATACTCCTGCATAGCCCTGCCGCTCCGTATGTCGTCATATCTCGCATGGACGACAAACTTGTATACACGAGTTAGGTTTTTGCGCGTCTTCGGGTTTCTGGCATGCATGATGAGCATGTATTTTCCGCCGCCATGCTCTCGCCCTATAGCATCCTCGTCTGGAGGAGGACAATCCACATATTTTGCCGCAAACTGCTTGTTCTCACCGTTCAATGTATCGAATTTCCAGAGCCGGTAAACAATCCCTTCCTGTTGAAGATTTTCGCGCTCAATAAACTCCTCTATCGCCATATCAAATGTTCGCATGGCGCGCCCGTCGACCTCCTCGAAAGGAGATTCTACCTGTTCCTCGGCTTCGTCTCGTTTTTCTTCCATTCACCCACCCATGATTTTGTAAAGTAAAAATGCGGAAACAGCGGCGAACACTATCCCGGCGATATCGCGATAACCCTTCGCCTTAGCGACATAATCAAGCGGAGTCCTGATGCCAGGATTCGCCCTTTTAACCGTATCGGAAAACTCCTGATTTGGTGGCCAGTTTCGCGCTTTTGGGTAAAAAACCGCCATATAGAGCGATTGTGTAGAATTAAAAGGCTTGTACTTGTCAAGATATCTCTTGACAAGTGTAAGTTGATCCGCAATAGTTGGATTCCTCAAAACCAAATCCTCGGACGAATCGTATCCCAACTCTCTAGCCGACGAGTCCACCCATTGTATTAACCCTCTAGCCGACGAGTACGGATTTTTTGCGGATGGATTCCATCCGCTTTCAAATTTTATCAAATCGTAAAGGTCCCCGGTCGAAACGCCAAGGCTTTTGGCGATCGATGCCATATAAGATAGATCCGAGCCGCTTGGTTTCATAGCAATCTACCCGCTATGAAACCAATGGCAACCAAACCCAGAGCGTACGGCATCGCCTTTTTTATTGCCATTGGTGCGATAACTGGAAGATATTCAAGTCGAATATCATCCATTGGGCGGATGCGAGACACCATTTCGCGCACCCTGTCAAGATCGGAACCCTCATAGTATAAAACAACCTGGTCGCCCTCGATACGTTGCGAGGGTTTGATGCCAGTTACTCTCCCTATCAGAGATGAGAGCGATTCTGCCCTACCAATAGTTTCGATGGATGCCATCTAAACATTCCGCCTTTTTGCGCGTTCCCGAAACCAGGCTATGAACCCGGATATGGTAGCCACCGCCACAGTAACAACATTGATTGACGTTTCGTACTCTATCCCTCCGCCGAACCTGTCAATGACGTACTCTAAACCCTGCGCCAACATCGGAACAACTACCGGCAACGACGTCGCCTTGACGATTTTCCGCTTGGAACCCGACATTTTCACCCCCCATAGACAAGTGATAATTCAATAATTTACTGCACTTCTCCTCGATTGCTTCTCTAGCAAATTCGGGTAACGACATCCAGTCGCTACGAATGTTCGATAGGCCGCAACGGGTTTCCAGATGGATATAATGACGACTGGGGAATTTTTTATGTGATACGCCATTAGACATTTTAAATGTAAATGCCGGATCCTGCCTGATTGTATTAGCACAATCCAGACAAAGCTTGAAAAAGGAGCGCCCCGCCCCGTTATATGTTAAAAACATGTCCGACCTTCCACGAGAAGACTCGCCAAAATACAACGAATCATCAAGTTGAAAATCAACGTCCCGGAAATATATGTCCCAATCGCAAACTATGGATCGTTTATATTTTGACAATATCCGAAGCTTTTCGTATTCTGCCTGAAGCCCTGGACATATATACCTGTAATCCCTGATAGGATTATGGATAATGTATTTCAGTCCAGCGGCTTCGCATAATTTTGCATTGTTCGAAACGCATCTCAACACTATATCCGGTACGGAGTGCCCGATTATTATTGTGTGAATAGATTTTGGTTTCATAGCCCAATCATTAGCACGCCGTCGGGTAAAGATGCGTGACCAGATGTTCTCCATATTTCGGTAGCGACTGCTCCGGCGGCCACCTGTGTCGCCCCAGATTTAATCCCTGTCAATGTGATTCCAGTTCCGACTCCTAAACTGGCTAACAAAATCTTTCCATTGAATGCGCCAATGGAAAGATTTCCGTTGTTTGCAAGAACGGAAACATTGTTTCCGCCATTAATATTCGCATCTCCGGATGACGAATCTATATTGACATCCAAATCAGCGGAAACGTCGATTCCGCCTGCGGTGCTGGCAAGCGTTATATCGGTTTCTGCAGCTATATCTATGGTCGAATCAGTCGACGCTACAGTGATTCCGCCAGTTGAAACAATGAGGTTGTAATCGCCGTCGACAGTGTCGTTCCGGTTTGACATAACGTCGAAATTGCACTCGGAATCGACAAGTAGATTCAAATTTGCCAAGAATTCGACGTCTTGACAATAACTATATATAAAATTGTTGTACCCGCGCAGTAATTCGTTTCCCTGAACATCATATAATCGATTTGCAGCAGTTGGATATTGCCCATCAAAAATTACGATTCCATCCTGATAATGAAACATCAAGACGGTTCGCTCATACTCGATAGGGATAAAAAAGGGCATTTTATCCGCAAAAGTTCCCGGGGACTTGGGATCCTCGTCTATAGTAAACCTATATTGAGTGTCAAACGTAACGACAATTCCGGTTCCGGAGATGTTTTCAAACACGACGATGAACCTCTGCCCATTCAAAGGATTCGTCGGATTTTTAAGCAGGAAAGGACCAAAACCACCAGGTAGAACATAAAAAACATCATAATGAGCCGTATCAATGGGTATATCCACACCAGCAGCAAAAATATGGTGAAAACCATGCGGATACACCGATCCAAAACCAGAACCTGATCCTCCGGATCCCAACATGCCACCACCGTGATATACTCTCTCAATGTTCATTTGGGTTCCCACGGAGACTCGAATTTACGTTCAAACCCCTGTATCGGTATCGCATATACCACAAGGGACACCTGAATTCGGACGGACGCTATCCCTACCATACTAGGCAACTGATTCAACGATCCTGTCATGGTCAAATTTATCTGATCTGTTCCCCTGCATGTTTTCGCCCATGCAGAAACCTCCGAATTATCAGTGTAATTGACAACAGGAATATTGTCAGTATATATTCTCGCCGCTCCCTGAAAATAGTCCACTCGGAGAGACGGGAAAATATCAATCGATTCCAGATACTGCCCTTCCGTGATATTTCCACCGATCGAGATCCTATCTATGAGATATGTTGTACCAGGCTCTATCCTCATTAGAGCCCTTCCCGCATTTGCTGGAACGGTAAAATCATACCTTGCAGGTGTTGGAATTCCGAATTGAGCCTCGAAAATTATAGTGGCAGGGCGAACCCTGGCACCATTTGGGATCGTTCCAAAGACAGAAGACATTTATACCAACCCGAAGTTGTGTAGCACCTTTACAAAAGGTACCACATGGTAAGTAAGGCCATTAAGTGCGGCGGGAACACCAACCATCGACACCTGGGGTATATCGACCCCAGATGTAAAAGGAAATATTAAGCGGAGATACCATCCACCAGCATCATTTATGCCAATATCTTCGGGAGAAACAAACGCGCCTATCATCACTTCATACCTCGGAAACGGTATGCGAAGTAGCCCGTTTGAACCAACTTGGTTTAGCGATATTACGCCACCACCAAAATTCTGGCCTTGGAAAACCATTACCGGGGCCGAAAACTCCGATAATCCAGCGCCAGGATATTCTCCCATGACAAACGATTCTGGCATAAAGTATCCCGCTGACAACAGAATAAAATTATCCCCTCTGGAAAATAGATTAGTTCCTCCGCCTGCCTCTATAATCGATCCACCTGGAAAGGCGGACAGCGGAACAGATACCATCGTGGTATCAACGGTAAATTGTGGGCATTCGTTGATGCGCGGGGTCAGAATGTCAATTATTTCGGGCATAGAGATTCCCTTTTTATTCCGGATCTTATGTAATACCCGCAAAAACATATATCGAGGAACGGAGGTAGGGCACCAGCAACATTCTGGCCGGTAATATACGCCGTCAACGAACCACGAGCCGAATAAACATCGTCGAGCACAATATCATACCTCGGAGCGGCGGCACTCGTTAGTGCCGCTACCCACACAACGCCGGAATTTCCTGGAGTGGAGATTAGCTCCAGCGGAATAGGGGTATTTTGCCTGTGGTTGAAGTTGTCAGCAAAAAGCTCTAATGACAAATCCGGCGAAAAGGAAACCGGAGGAACGGCGGAATCATGCTGGCCCCATTTCGCACGAATAAACCTCAAAACATATAGCCAATCAGGATCTATCGTAATTACGACAGGTTCGCGGAATGTGGCGAACGCCACACGCCGATAAATAAAACCTGGACGTTGCAAATCCTTGAAATTTTCCGGCATACAAGATAAATCGTACATTACTTCCTCTTGGAGAGCTTTTTCTTGCTACAATCTGCCATGATGGAAGAAATTTTTTCTTCGTTCTCCACTTTGTAAAGGATTACGAAATCGCCAATTTCCTTGATTTCGTACCCATCATCGCGGAGGACAGAAACAAGATTTCTAAAGTCATGTACGAACGATTCGGAACATCTTGATTTTCTTACTCTTGCAACATCGACCTTTCGCATTTTTTCCTCCGGCTTATTACCCCTGAAATTGTTGAGCGATTCTGATTCCGTGAAAACATATTTCGTATCGCAGGTCGGTATCGGAATCGTTCTGCGCGTCCATTACGATGTTGTTGTTTGCCGGAAAGAGATACATAAACTCCAGCGGATAAAAGAGCGGTGGTGCTGAGGGATCCGCCAGTAACGTTGTTGACAACGCACTCTTCCTTCTGCCTGGACTCAGCAGTAAATCAAACGGTATCCTCTGGTCGAACATCGGTCGACCACCGGACCCGTCTCGCAACTGCCCCGACAGATAACATACTCCATCATCCACAATCCCGGCACCGCCTGGATTCGAGAGCGTTTCATATCTTCCGGTTATCGCCATACAAAGGAAATTACCATAGGAACTGACAGCGATGATTCCGTCATGCTGGCCACCGGCCGGAACAAGATCCCTCATGATGAGGCACTCTCGATACTGTCGTCTCTGCAGATCCTGCAGGTTTTCGGCAGAAAGGAGCATTGAAAAAGGATTCAAATTGAACATTCTTATCTCCTGTCAAATAGAAGTGTTGGGCATCTCGGCTCTATATGTTCAGCCCGATAAACGAATGCCAAAGAGTGGCCCAACACCAATACCCATCATCTACCTATCATCCGATTGATGAATCAAGGTCTCCGTTTAGAGAGATGAAAAGAAAGT
>Ga0265297_10008677_pt1 | contig 13450 bp, 12 predicted proteins | sample Munlanlwell13791_FD_192502 | JGI IMG/M metagenome (GOLD analysis project Ga0265297, IMG submission 192502) | Leachate microbial communities from a municipal landfill in Southern Ontario, Canada - Leachate well 137-91 | ecosystem: Engineered > Solid waste > Landfill > Unclassified | place... | reverse complement strand
CTTAATCCTGAAGATTACATGGCGTATAACAATAGGGGAACCACCCGGGCGAATATGGGCGACCTCGAGGGTGCTGTTGCAGATTTCAGTGAAGCCATACGGTTAAATCCATTGCATGTGAAAGCTTATACAAACCGCGGACTGGCTTATATGAGCCTGAATGAAATGGATAAAGCCATGATTGATTACAACAAAGCTATAAACTTGAATCCCGAATATTTCCCTACCTACAATTTCAGGGGATTGGCCTTTGCGAAAAATGAAAAACTGAATGAGGCTCTTACAGATTTTGATAAATGCCTTGCATTATATCCGGATTATCCTGAAGCCTTATTTAACCGGGGTGTTATCCGTCTGCAACTGAATCAAAAAGCATCCGGATGTGAAGATCTCAGCAAAGCGGCTACTTTGGGACATCCAAAAGCAGTTCCCATGATGAAGCTTTACTGTAACTGACCTTCTTTTTTCAGTTCCTCGTATATCTTTTCCATTTCAACATACCACGAGAGTCCGAATTTCCTGACAAGTGCTTCTTTCAAAAACATAAAAAGAGGAACACCCTCCCTTCTGCCAAGAACTTTGGCCTGCAGGCAAATGTCCCATTCGTCATAATTCAGGGTAGTTAAGTCTTTTATCTTTCCTAAACGAACCGGATAAAGATGGCAGGAAATCGGTTTGCGAAATGTGATCTCTCCTGCATCATACGCTTTTTCAATAGCACAATGATAAATTGAATCTTCCAGATAGGAAAAAACACAATCCTTTTCATCAATACAGGTAGTGCAGGGTTCACCGAGAGGATCCACTTCATGAAAACCCTTTGTTAAAATCAGTTCCCGCCCTAAACCTGTCATAAAGGGCACTAAATGGGTTAATTCCCTGTTTATTACTTCAATTTCATCTTTTTCAAGCGGGGCCCCTGAATTTCCTTCGTAGCAGCATTTTCCAAGACATTTGGGCAAATTACAGACAAATTGTTGTCTGAAAAGGTCAAGGGAAACTAACGTATTATCAAAAAGTATCATCGGGATATTAGTTTTTTACGAATCCTTTTTCCACCATAAAAATTTCAACAGGATTCTCAAGTCCGGCAAAGATCTCTTTTACGCGCCCGGCATTGGTGTCGGTAATAAATATTTGTCCAAAGCCATTTTTAATAATCACATCAATAAGATTCGTGACCCTGTTTCTGTCGAGGCGGTCAAAGACATCATCCAGCAGAAGCAAAGGTTCAAAACCTTTCATTTGTGTCATAAATCCAAACTGTGCCAGTTTTAATGACAATAAAATGGTTTTTTGCTGTCCGAGAGAAGCAAACTTGCGGGCAGATTTCCCATCCAGTTCAATATAGAGATCATCTTTATGAATTCCCGCCATGGTTCTTTGTATAGCCAGGTCTTTTTCAAAATATTCATCAAATAAGACTAAAAGTTCCTGATTATTCATCTGAGAGTCATATACAACCTTAACTTCTTCAGCAGCATTGCTGATCATCTTGTAAAACTTTACAAAAACTTCTTTGAAAGGATCAATAAAAGCGACACGTTTTTCATGTACTATTTGCCCGTAAATTGTCAGTTGTTTATCATAAACGGAAAGTAATGACCGATCTTTGCTTCTTTGTTCCCCCATTTTTACCAATTGAGCATTTCGCTGAAGCAAAACCTGATTATAGTTTATAAGGGCGTTCATATAATCCCTGTCGAGTTGCGATAGCAGCACATCCATGAATCTCCTTCTTTCCTCCGAACCGCCAACGATGAGCATATTGTCATTAGGTGCAATCATTACTACAGGAATCTCGCCCAAATGATCGGACAATTTCTGATAATCCAAGCCATTTTTTTTGATTTTTTTTCTTGCTCCCTTCATGAAAGAACAAAAAACATCCATTTCGTCCCCTTGTTTCCCAAAATACCCATGCAGATTGAAATAATCGCTGGCATGGTTTATATTCATCTGATCCACAGAATTGAAATAGCTTTTACCAATAGAAAGATAATAAATGGCATCCAGGATACTTGTTTTTCCGGCACCATTATTACCGCAAAAAGCAACATACTTCGATTGAAATGACAGGTCGGACTCAATAATATTTTTGAACTTGACGATATGGAGTCTGTTGAGTTGTAACATATCAGCAAATTAAAAGGCCACTAATTTGATAAAGCAGATCAAAATACATTCCCGAATAAACATCAAAATCAGTCAATTTGCACAATATTTGTGAAAAGGACAAAGGTAAACAAAAAACAAAGCACTCAAAATGGGCAGAATTCTGGCAATAGATTATGGTTTAAAACGAACAGGATTGGCTGTTACCGACCCCATGCAAATCATAGCCAGTGGGCTTACTGCTCTGGATAACGCTTTACTGATCCCATTTCTAACAGACTATATATCAAAAGAAAGCGTGGACAAGATCGTAATAGGCTATCCATTAAACTTAGATGGTTCGGAAACCCATATCACTTCTGATGTAGAGCAGTTTATTAATAAGTTGAACAAACTTTTTCCTTCTGTAATTGTTATTAAGGAAGATGAACGATTCACTTCAAAAATGGCCGTTCGTGCTCTGATTGACAGTGGTGTAAAGAAAATGAAAAGAAGGGATAAAAAGCTGATTGATAAAATGAGTGCTGTGTTAATTTTGCAATCCTATTTAGAACATAAGGAAAAATGATATTACGAGTAATTGCATACGGAGATCCTTCGCTGAGAAGAGAAAGCGTGGATATTGATGAAAATTATCCAAATCTGCCGAAACTGCTTGAGGACATGTACGAAACCATGTATGAATCCAACGGTGTTGGTTTGGCTGCGCCACAAATAGGGTTAAGTATCAATCTTTTCGTCATTGATACGACCAAGTTTGAGAAATATGATAAAGGCGTAAAAAAAGCATTTATCAATCCCATCATTGTTGAGAAAAAAGGAAAAAAATGGACGTATGAAGAAGGATGTCTCAGTCTGCCGAAAATACGCGAAGATGTGGATCGTGAAGAAAAAGTGCTGATCAATTACCTGGACGAGAATTTTACCGAACACGAAGAATGGTTCGACAGCATCAATGCCCGGGTGATTCTGCATGAAAACGATCATTTACACGGTATCCTTTTCATTGATCATTTGTCCTCCTTAAAAAGAAGAGTCATTAAGAACAAGCTTGATGACATATTAAACGGAACGGTAAAAGTGGATTACCCGATGAAGTTTTACCGAAAAACTGCGAAGAGCTTCTGATTTTATGATTCTAAAACCGTTTGCGAAGTTCGAAATGCGGAATGCGGAGTTCGAAGTGCAAAATGTTTGAATTAAAGATTGAAACGAAAAGCACGTTTCTTACTTCATAAATCTGAACTCTGAATTCATACTTCGATTGTTCGCTTGTTCAATTTTCAATTGTTCACTCTGCGTTCATCTGCGCGATCTGCGGGAAAGCTCTTAATTTCGGAATAAAGAATGGGAAAGGCGGAATAAAAACTGAACTGCAAAGTTCTTCTGCTGGTCGAAATGATAGCTTTATTAGCTTGTACAGTACCTATTTTTATAAAGGTTTAACAAAGCTGCTTTTTACATAATCACGAACAATTTTGCAGATATTAACGACCTTTGCTGGTAGAATTCCGTTTGAATGACATTAAAAATTCTATCTGTAAACAGCTTCATTGCTTTCTTCATTTTTCTTTTTGTTATTGTTTTCAATGGAAAGGGACAGGATAGCGGATTGAACCTAAATGAATTCCATTTTCAACGCAACAGTGCCGGTGAAAATACTCCCCGAATGATTATTGTGACTCACGATCAGTTTTATAATACAATATTGCCCTTTGCGGAACATAAAAACCGCAGGGGAATTAAAACAGAAATAATTAAATTGTCGGAAATCGGCCTTTTCCCTGATGCCCAAGATATTAAGAATTATCTTTCAACGCTGATGGAAGGATACGACAGCATCCCCTATTATCTTTTGCTGGTGGGTGATGCCGACCTGTTACCCGCATTTTACGGTATCGGCAACAGCCTGAATGACCATGAATATGCCACTCTCGACAGCCTTGATTTTTTGGCGGATATTTTTACCGGACGCTTTTCGGTCAACAGCATGGAAGAATGTGAAATCTACGTACAAAAAACCATTAATTATGAAAACATTGCAGGACCGGCCGACAGCCTTTCCTGGTGCAGGTCGGCAACGGTGGCAGCAAGTGATGCAAACCTGGACGATATGCATGGACGGCATCTGGTGGCCGAATTATCCCATGCCGGATTTTCACCTGTTGATGATTTCAGAGCTTCCCTGCATAATTTTACTTCTCCGAATATCATTCAGGCCATCAATGAAGGCCGGAGCTGGATGCTCTACCTGGGTTTGGGCGATCCGGCAAGCTGGTACGTCACGGGCGGCTTTACCACCTATACTATCGCCAACAACATTCAAAACCAAAACAAACTGCCCGCAGTGATCAGCATCGGGTGCAGTTCGGCAGATTTCGATTATTCCAACGGGTATTGCCTGGGTGAACGATGGATGAATGCCGGCATCAGCAGAGGTGCCATTGTGTTTTTGGGAGCCACCGAAACCACACCCTTTTTCTTGTCGGATACTCTTGGAAAATATACATTTTTAAGCTATCTGCATGGAGAAAGTGAAACTTTTGGTTCAGCTATGGTTTACGGGAAAATGAAAATGTCCGAAAGTTTCAGGGATAGCTTCTCCGATAGTGTTATCCAAGAATGCATGCAGCATTTTCTGATCCTGGGTGATCCTTCCCTGATGCCCTGGACGGATATCCCGCAAAAAGCCCTTACAGATATTAAAGTCAGCAAAAACAATGGAAAGTATGTCATGCAGATCGCACTGCAAAAAAATGACTTTCCTGTTAAAAGAGCCTTGCTTTGCGTTTCCAATCCGGATTTCAGTATTTACCATACAGCTTATACGGATGACTCCGGAAAAGCCGTTTTCTTTTTCAATGAGGAAGATACAACTATGCTGAACCTATCTGTGAGCGGAAGAAATTTGCTGGTACAACATTTTTCATTCCGCTTACCGGATATGGTCTCCGTTCCGGAAAAGGAATCCCGGCAACAACAATTCTATATTTATCCAAATCCTGTACAGGAATTCATGTATATCTTTTCTGAAAATGATGTTCTGCTTGACATTTACACTTGTTTTGGGCAATTCATCAAATCGGAAAAAATTCAAAAAGGCACAAGTTTTATCACTTGCAGTGGCCTGCCTGCAGGATTGTATCTTATTAAAATGCATTCAGACCGAAATAACCAGATTTTTAAGTTTTATAAGGAATAACCCAAAATCAATTCATTACTGGATATATAAACACCTAATTAATAAAACATCATGAAAATATCATTGAAGATCATCCTGCTTGCCGTCATGTTCATAGCATACTCCGGCTTTCATTTATGTGTGGGGCAAACGATGAGTAAGAGCGAAGAAGTATTGATCCGGAAACTTGAAAAATATCCATCATACCGCGAAGTGGTTACTCATTTTTTCAACAACTACTATGAAGCCAATGGCTTTTTGCAATTTGCCAAAAAAGCGGACGGGTGGCATGTTTATACCGTGAATTACTACGAAATGGACACCATTATGGACGAAATGATCTGGAGCAGTAAAAATTTGAAGTACCGGAAATTGAAGAGCTATGTTAAAAATACTCCTTCGAAAAGTAGGGATACAGAGGATATTATCCCGGAAAAGTTCGACCAAACTGCAGAATTGAAGATTGAGAACTACATGAATTCATCGCAGGAAAGGGAGTTTAATTTACAGCCTTATTACGGATATATCGGTTGGATAACGGATGTTATGAGGCTTTTATCCCCTCTTGATCTGAAAAGTGAAGATTTGATTTATGCCCTGGGAAGAACATACAGCATGTTATCCATGTCGGTTATCAGGCCGCAATACGGTAACGAATTAATAACGTATCCTCCGGCAGGTTACGAAAAACTGGAATCCGGCAGGGTGAAGGAATACCTTTTGTATGCGGATAAAGCCCTGGAACAGTTTCATAAAGTATTTCAGATCAATCCGAAATATGAAACATGGGTGGGCAATATTTACACAAAATACTGCAATGAAAACCTTCATGTCTATCATACTTTACTGAGTATTATGGAAGAGGAACTGGCAAAAAGTTATCTTAAAGAAGGGCTATACAATCAACAGATACTGGCTTTCGCAAAAAATTATCTTATTTCGTGCCCCCCCGGTGCCATCCTCATCACCAATGGCGATAACGACACCTATCCGCTATGGTATTTACAGGCTAAGTACAATTACCGAACGGATGTCAGGGTAGCCAACTCACAGTTGATGATGACGGATTGGTACAATGAAATGCTCAGAGAGAATCTCCCCGGCTCGGAAGGCGTACAGTTTGGGTTTTCTCCGGAGAAAATTAAAGGCAGCTTGCGCGATTATGTGGTGTATTACAGGGAAAGTGAAGCCGATGACACGACAGCAAGCGGAATTGCAGAATTTGTCAATTTGAAAGACGCTCTGGACATAGCCTTCAGTGATGACGAGGACAACATGGTCAGCACATACAGTTATCAATTACATACCATTCCTTCCACCAACTTTTTTCTTCCTGTTGACCGAAACCTTATCCTGCCCGGCTTTTATCCGGAGGAAAAACACCGGAAATACCTGGTGGATACTGTTTTTATTGAAAGTACTAACACCTATTTTCTGAAGAATATTCTTGTCCTTTATGATATGATCGTCACAAACAACTGGCAAAGGCCGCTATGTTTCGGAATCACCAACGATGATGCAACTTTTCCGGGACTTGATCATTACCTGATGCAAAGAGGCATGGTGTACCAGTTTCTACCTCTCCTTATGGATAGCAGCGATTATCAGATCCATAATCATTGGATCAATACATCCTTAATGTATCAAAACCTGATTTATGAGTTTACCTATCCTGATTTTGAGGATAAAACATTTACTCCTGATAATGTAATGACTTTACATTCCAATAATTACCGGAACATGTTTTCCTTGCTTTCGGAAGCATTGCTAAAGGAAGAAGACACGTTGAAAGCGATTGAAGTATTGGACTTCTGCAATACAAAATTTCCATCAGCAATTTTGGAACATGGAAATGAATCTCTGGAAATGTGTAAAATTTATTTTGAATGCAAAGAAGATCAGAAAGCATCCGTTATCGCATTTCAATTGCTGGAGAAATACAATCGCGAAGCTGATCAATGCCTGCAATCGAAAAGTCGTGATGAGTTGCATATTTCAGAACTTACTTTTATACTCGATTATCTCAGTCAAATAGGTGAAGCTTACAATAAACCTGAAATCACCTCCGAAGCAGAGAAAATCCTTAATAAGCTGAATAATGCAGATTAGCTGCAATTTTTAGGCAAGAGATTAATACATTAGAGAATATAATTCCCATTGGTATAAAAGGTTACTTTTATGAAAGCAGGTCAAAATCTTTAGTACAACTACTCAAATTTATATAAATTCGGTTACTTTTGCGCTCCAATCCGACAAATATTTAATGTTATGAATATAAACCTGATACTAATCCCCTTTCAATCGAGTTTTTCAGAAATAAACAATGCTCATTTTTTACAATTTATCAGTGAGTTTTAACCAATTTTTTGCAAAATCCTTTCGCACATTATGGAATTTATGATCACACGAATCTTATGATGGTATAACTTGATTTTTTAAGCTGATGAAATACCTGTTTCGCCTTTTCCTGATTAATCTGATTATAAGTCCAATTCAGCTTTTTTCCCAGCAATGCGGTTACGAACACCTTAATGCATTTGTGCTTAACGTACATGCAATAGGGAATAGTGAGAAAATAAAAGGATTGAAAATTTATCTGGTTGATGAAAATAATAAGCCATATTTCTCAAAACTTGAAGTACCACCACAAGATATGGGCGAAGTGTGGCGAACAGAATTCGATACCCTATTTTTTTGGGAAAACGCTGCTAAAAACCTGAAATACAAAGGCTCTTATCCCAGGATGAATCTGAAATGTGCCGGTGCCGAAGACAATTACCTGATCATTATTCCCGAATATGAAGGATTTAAGACAAATCCCGGTCAAACACCCTTTTACCAAGCAAAAATTGAAGATGTGGATGGAGAGGCAAACGGTGGTTTTTTCCCAAGCAAAACGGTCAGATTACCTTACGGAAGGTCAATCAATCTGTGTAAAACAGATTTTGTTGATCATACCATAAGCAATAGTCCCTATCACTCCGATTTGTGTGAGGATGGGAAAATTTACAGTCCGATTGAAATTATTCTTGATAAAAACTATGAGCCAATGATTGAAGAATCTTTCAATCAGGATGTATTAAATTATTGGCCTATACTTGATACCCTCAGATCGCGTTTTGGTGACGACAGCATGTATGCGGTAAAGTCGGTGGTGGTCAGAAGTCAGCGGGATATGAAAGTTTTGCAGGTGCTTGAGATACCGGAATTATATTATCGTCCTGCTGCTTCAGCTCAATTTTCGATAAAATTCGGAGATTTTTACCATGATAATAATTCAGGCATCAAGGATTTTTACGTTAAAACCAACCATTATAAAGATTCAAATGGTTTATATTACGAAGAAAAGGCATTTTACACTTTCAACCATCATACTGGCTATTTCGATTTGGATACTTTGCTCAGCAATTATTACAATGTGGAAGTTTTTGATAAGCTTAACAAAATCATCAGGAATAGTTTCCAGCTGACTCCCGACACTATTTTCCAGTATTCCTACCAGTTAATTGATAAAAAATGGATTAGAGTCAATACGTACAGAACGCCCCGCAAAAAGGTGGTTTATACTTCCGGCACTGAAAATCCGAATAATCCGGATAAAAAGAAGGAAGATATCATCTGGCTGACAGGCAATGTTCACCGGCTGAACGCATTTTTCCCTTTTAACCTGGATGAAAATGTGGTAATTGTTAAGGATACTTTCAGATTTATCAATAACACCGATAAAACATTAACCCTGGAAAAACCCTATTCTGACAATCCACGGATTTTTACTTTGAGTCAGGAGGTAAAACCAAACAACACCGGATTTGTGTATTATACTGAATATTTGTCGTTCCCGCAAGAATATCCAGATATTGCAGAACGCATTCTATTCCTGAACAATCCCGGATATGTGAATCAGTATTGCAAGGTTCAATTTGTGCTTTCAGGTTTTAAGGCACAGCGGATTTATTCAAAAGCAGGCAAAGTTGAAAAGGAGTTTTATCCCCATGTTTCCGCTAAAATGCAATACGAACTTGATTTTGATGAGAATGGAAAACATGTTGCCTTTGGTCTGAAAATGAAAGACAGCGATGAAAGGCAGGGAATATGGAAATTTTGGGATGAAAAGGGAAATCTTAGCTACACAACCTACTCAAAAACCATCGGAATACAGGCAGGCAACAAATATTCAACAGAACATCATCCCTGCAAGATAGCAGTGCGGGAAAATGGCCAATGGTTTCAGCCTTTCAGTTGGGAAAACAGTCAGGCAAGCTGGTGCTGCATCAAAGAAAACACCGACAGCATCCGTATTTTCACCGATTCATCTTCCAACACCATCAAAATTGACTTTGCCCAGTTGAATGATGGCAGCCGTTTTCAGCTTTTTTTGATCAATCATGACGATTTCTATATCAGGCAAGGCTATTACAACATGACACTCGAACTGAGTCCCGATAAATATGCGGTGGTTTGGGACCGCTATTTTATTCATCTAGATCATGAATATAGAGTCAGCAACGACAGCCTGATGAAGCTTTTAGTAGCAAAGTATCCGGGTGTCAAATCTTTCAGTGTTTTTGGCAGAGCAGAACATGATGCTCTTGACCTTTCTGAATTAAGCAGCACAAAGAGAAAAGAATACCTTGAAAAACTGAGCAATGAACGCTACATCCTCAAACTATCGCAGCTTTTCCGTTTTCCACCTTATCAGGCTTTCACCTATTCCGATGGGCAGCTTACCCTTACCATCAACCATTACATGAAAAATGATGATATATACAAAATAGTCAACCAATACGGTTTTGGACTTGCCTCCCCAATTCCTATGGCTGGCGGAAGCTGGACAGTCCGCTACCTCCCCAAACTTTTAGACAAAAGCTTCTTTGAAAACTTCAACAAACTCTGCGGCAACCCGAATGTGATTATGGGGAGTGTGAATATGTTTGGGGTAATGGAGGAGGAACAGCGAATAAAGAATTAGGTTAAACTATAAACCAGTAGATTAATTAGCAGAGTAAATTCTTTTACAATAATTAGGAAAGGTTGGAGATTATAAAAACTGTATTTTTGTGTATCTATTAATGAATAAAAATTAAAATACTAATGAATATACAGGCGGAGAAGCTCAATATAATTAATAAAATTACTTCTTTGAATGAGGAAAGTTTAATTAACCAGTTAAATGACTTTCTTGATACGATTATAAACAAAAATAAAAAAGCTGTAGAACCAATGGATTTGGAAACATTTTATTTAAAAGTTGAAGAATCGGAACAAGCTTATCTGAATAAAGAGATAATATCGCATCAGGATGTAAAAAATGAAGTGAAAACTTGGAAAAAAAAGTAAAAAGCATCATCTGGACTATTCCTGCCAAGACTGATCTGCAGAAAATATATAGTTTTTTAACAGAGGTTTCTGAAATTATTGCTGATAAACAAATTGAGCGGATATTAAACAAGACAGAACATCTGATAACAGGATTTAAAGCTATAGGTCAAAAAGAACCATTACTAAATGAAATGAAATTCATTTATCGTTATCTTGTGCAGGATAATTACAAAATCATTTACAGATATACTGAGGATGAAATAATTGTAATCCGTGTTTTTGATACCAGACAAAATCCTTTGAAAATAAAAAGATTCAAAAGATAAAACTCAAAACAATTCTGAGCCTCTTTGCAGCAACCCGAATGTGATTATGGGGAATGTGAATACCTATTTTTTGCCTGAACCCGATTAAGCAAAACCCAGTTCAATTTTTGCTTCCAGCGACATCATGTCCATCGTCCACGGAGGATTGAAGGTAAGTTCAACTTCTGCTTTCTTCACTCCTTTGATTTTAGCGGTTTTCGTCCTGACCTCTTCAATAATACTGTCGGCAATAGGGCATGAGGGTGAGGTAAGTGTCATGATGATCTTTACATTATTATCCTCATCAATATGCAGTTCATAAATCAAACCTATTTCATAGATATTAACCGGAATCTCGGGATCATAAATGGTTTTGAGCTGTTCGGTTATTTTCAGCTCAAGTTCCTTGTCTTTTGACCTAATTATACTAATCATGATTGTAAATTGTTCAATTTCGATTGAAAAGCAAGTGCATATATTTTCATCTGACGCACCATGGCATGCAATCCATTAGAACGTGTGGGAGACAATTGTTCCTTCAGGCCTATTTCGTTCAGGAAATTGATATCGGCTTTCTCAATATCTTCCGGTTTTTGGTTTGAAAAAACCCGGATCAGCAAGGCAATCATCCCTTTGGTGATCACGGCATCGCTGTCGGCTTCAAAAATGACCTTTTTTTCTTCATTCACGCTCGCATGCAACCATACCTTGGATTGACAGCCTTTGATCAGTATATCCTCTGTTTTAAGTAAGGGATCAAGAGCTTTCAGATTTTTCCCCTGTTCAATCAGATAATCATAACGATCCATCCAATCATCAAACAGCATGAATTCGTCAATAATCTCCTTTTTTATCGCATCAATGCTCATTTCTTCGATTTTTTATAATTGCAAAGTTATAAAAAGGCGGACTTAACCGATTTTTATCTCAGCATTTGAAGAGTTTTATTCAGTGCCTCAATAAAAATATCAACATCAGAAAATGTATTGTAACAAGCGAATGAGGCCCTTACAGTTCCGGGTATGTTGAATTTTCTCATTAAAGGTTCCGTACAATGATTGCCTACCCTTACTGCAACACCCATTTTATCAAGCAAAATTCCGATATCTCCCGGATGATACCCATCAACAAGGAAAGAGATAACACCTGTTTTTTCTTTGGCTCTGCCTATGATTCTCATCCCTTTGGTCTGTAATAATTTGGTGGTCGCATAGTCTGTCAGTGCCTTTTCGTGCAAACCAACCAGACTGATTCCGGCTGCATCAATGAATTTCAGTGCTTCAGCCAGTACAATTCCTCCTTCAATATTTGGTGTGCCGGCTTCAAATTTAAAAGGTGCTACATTAAAAGTCGTCTTTTCAAAACTCACAGATTCGATCATTTCGCCTCCACCCTGGTATGGAGGTAATTCCTCAAGCCATTTTTCTTTGGCATAAAGGATACCTATTCCAGTTGGACCATACACTTTATGCCCTGAGAAACAATAAAAGTCACAATCCAAATCCTGAACGTCTACCTTCATATGCGGGATAGCCTGAGCGCCATCTATCAGTACAGGAATGCCTTTTTCATGAGCCAAACTGACAATTTCCTTTACCGGATTTATTGTCCCCAAGGTATTAGAAACATGGGTGATGGCCAGGATTTTAACATCATCTGTCAGCATTCCTGCTAATTCATCCATCATTAATTCTCCCTCTTCATTGATGGGAGCCACTTTTAAACGGGCTCCATGAACCGTACTTTTCATCTGCCAGGGCACAAGGTTGGAATGATGTTCCATTTCGGTGATCAGTACCGAATCACCAGGTTGAAGCCTGGCTTCCCCGAACACATTGGAAATTAAATTAATGCTTTCAGTAGTGCCTCTCGTGAAAATAATTTCATGTGAATGTGCTGCATTAAGATAGGTTTTTATATATGATCTGGAATTTTCCAGCATTTCTGTGGCCAGTGAACTAAGGTAATGATTCCCTCTGTGCACATTGGCATTCACTTCAGTGTAATATGTTACGATTTGGTCAATTACACATTGTGGTTTTTGTGTTGTTGCTGCATTGTCGAGATAAATCAAGGGCCGATCATTTACCCGTGACTTCAGTATAGGGAACTGCTTTCTGATGATTTCAGGATTATAGATCAAATTAGTCATTTACTTTAAAACATGAATTTGAAATGAAAAAACCAAAAAGCCAATTTTCAAAAGCAAAGACTATCTCAGGCTGTGGATAACAAGACCACTTCTCAATTTGGGCTCAAACCAGGTGGATTTTGGTGGCATCACATTACCCGAATCGGCAATTTTTATCAGTTGTTCAATTGTTACAGGGAAAAGTGCAAAGGCAACCTTCATTTCTCCACTGTTCACCCTTTTCTCAAGTTCACCAAGCCCTCTGATACCTCCGACAAAATCAATACGGGTATCTGTTCTGGGATTACTGATTCCTAAAATGGGATCCAGAACATTTTTCTGTAAGATAGAAACATCTAAAACATCCAATGGATCTTTTTCATTAAAGATTCCGGAGTG
>Ga0265297_10008676_pt1 | contig 13451 bp, 12 predicted proteins | sample Munlanlwell13791_FD_192502 | JGI IMG/M metagenome (GOLD analysis project Ga0265297, IMG submission 192502) | Leachate microbial communities from a municipal landfill in Southern Ontario, Canada - Leachate well 137-91 | ecosystem: Engineered > Solid waste > Landfill > Unclassified | place... | reverse complement strand
AGTCGTTGAGCGGATCCCCCGGGACGACGCAGCGCCGATCCTTCCGCTGCCGACAGGTGTAGCAGGCCTCGCAGCCGGTGAGGCGCACCCCGGCCAGCTCGATCAGTTCCGTCTGGATCCCCTCGGCCGTGAGCTCGGCCAGCACGGTCTGGAGCATGATGGCGGTATTCCCGCCCTTCCGCGCACTGCCGTTGAACGCGACGACCCGCATGGACTCTCCAGTGCAGCCGCGTTGCGGGCGGCCGCTAGAAAAACAGGCGGAAGAGGGTGTACCCGGCGGCCGAGATCGCCGCCGAGACGGGGATGGTCAGGATCCAGGCCCAGACGATGCGGCCGGCGACCCCCCAGCGGATGGCCGAGAGCTGCATCGTGGCCCCCACCCCGACGATGGCGCCGGTGATGGTGTGGGTGGTCGAGACGGGGATGCCGAGGCCGGTCGCGAGGAAGAGGGTGACGGCCCCCCCCGTCTCGGCGCAGAAGCCCCCCACCGGCTTGAGCTTGGTGATCTTCATCCCCATGGTCTTCACGATCCGCCAGCCTCCGAACAGGGTCCCCAGGCCCATGGCGGCATGGCAGGACAGGACGACCCAGAGCGGGACATGGAACTCGGCCCCCAGATACCCCGTCGAGAAGAGGAGGACCGTGATGATGCCCATGGTCTTCTGGGCGTCGTTTCCCCCATGGCCGAGGCTGTAGAGCGCCGCCGAGACGAGCTGGCCGCGGCGGAACCAGCGGTCCACGCGCGCGGGGGTGGCGCGGCGGAAGATCCAGAAGACGAGGACCATCAGACAAAAGCCCAGGAGCAGGCCGAGCATGGGCGAGGCGACGATGGAGATCCCGACCTTCGCGAGTCCCGCGACGTCCAGCACGGAGGGGCCGGCCTTCACCAGGCCGGCGCCGGCGAGTCCCCCGATCAGGGCATGCGAGGAGCTGGACGGGATGCCGAAGTACCAGGTGACGAGATTCCAGGTGATGGCCGCCAGCAGCGCGGCAGCCACGACGGGGGGATCGACCACCGCGGGGTCGATGATGCCCTTGCCGATGGTCCCGGCCACGTGCAGGCCGAAGAAGAGGAAGGCGACGAAGTTGAAGAAGGCGGCCCAGATCACCGCCGTCCGCGGGGTGAGAACGCGGGTCGACACCACGGTGGCGATGGAATTGGCTGCGTCGTGAAATCCGTTGACGAAGTCGAAGATCAGGGCGAGCGCGATGATGGCGATGACGATGAGGAGCACTATTCGTTCTCCAGGACCACGCCCTCGATCACATCGGTGGCATCCTCGCACCGGTCGGTGGCGTCCTCGAGAATCTCGTACACCTCTTTCCACTTCATGATCAGGACCGGATCCTTCTCTTCCCGGAACAGCCTGGCCAGCCCCTCGCGCAGCATCTCATCGTTGGCGTTCTCCAGCCGGTTGATCTCCACGCAGGCAGCCATGACCTGGTCTCGGTCCCGCTTCACCTCGCGGAGTCCCTTGATCGCCACCGTGAGCTGGTGTGCGGCATCCACCAGGTTCTTGGCCAGCTGGAGGGCCTCGGGCGTGGCCTTCTTGATCTCGTAGAGCCAGAGCCGCTCGGCGGCGGCCTCCATGGCATCCAGGATGTCGTCCATCCGGCTGGTCAGGTGATGGATCTCGTTCCGGTCGAAGGGGGTGATGAAGGTCTTGCGCAGCATGGCGATGGTCTGGTGGGTGACCACGTCCGCCTCGTGCTCGACCTCCTTGATTCGCCGGGCCTTGGGGCCAGGCACCTCGAGATCCTCCACGAACGCCGCCAGGAGCTTCGCCCCTTCAAGGGCGAGAGTCGCCTGCTTCTCGAACAGATCGAAAAATCCGAATTCCTGAGGCAACAGATGCTTGAGCACCGCGTCCTCCTTGCGGGCAGACGCCCCCCGGTCTTGTGGCATGCCGGATCCGGGGCGGGGGGGCGTGGGGGCTGCGGATCCGAGCGGGGCTCGGGAGCGCCGGAGATTTCCCCGGCTCACCGCCCCTCGGCAAGCCAGCGCCGGTCGGTTCGCGATCCGGGATTCGACGATCGGGGGAGCCGTGGTGCCTCGGAATGAGCCAGCCACCAGTGCAGATCCGCCCAGGGTGTACCACGAAGCGGACGAGAATTCAAGCGGCCGCCCCCACGGGTCAGGATGATTCTACCATCGGACCTTGACGAGAAAACCGGCCCCGTTCCCGGGAGGCGGAGCCGAGACAGGTTGAAGGTCCGGCGGATCCGACCGCCCTCCGCGCGTCCGCTCCTCTCCCCCGCTCCGCCGGCAGCGAATCCCTCAATGCCCCCGGGCGGCGATCCGCCAGGTGCCGGTGACCTCGCCCTGTCCGCCCACCACGAGCGCCTCGTCCCAGAGGTTGACCGTCGAGCAGACATGGACGGGGACGAGGTAGACGATCGACCCGACCGCCGGCTCGTCCGAGGGGGATGCCAGGCGGACCAGGAGGTGTTCCTCCCAGCGGCCGACGACCTCGGAGCCGGGCACGGAGAGCACCTCGGCGTGGGGGATGGGGGGATCGGCCGAGAGGGCCTTGTAGCCCGCATCCACGGCAAAGAGGGCCGGACCGGGCCGGCTGATCACGCGGCCCAGGACCAGGGCGGCGTAGGCGAACTGCCCCGGCAGCGCGCTCCCGTACCCTTTGTCCCAGAGAATCCAGGTGCCGGGCGAGACCTCGTCGATCCCCTCGGTCCGGGCGGCCAGCTCGAAATCGAGGGAATTGCCGGCCACCACGCAGGGCACGGGGATCTTCGCCCGCTCCAGCGCCCACCGCGTGTCGACCACCGTCTGCAGGGCGGCGCGGTACACGACCGCCCGCGCCTCGATCCCGCCGGGCGCCGGCGGGCTGCCGTAGGAGTGAAGCCCCGCGAACCGCAGTCCGTTCGTCTTCCGGACCAGCTCCGCCAGGGCGGCGGCCTCCGGCCCCGCCCCGATGCCCGTTCGGTTCATGCCGGAGTTGACATCCACCATTGCCCCCAGCTCGACCCGCTCGACGAGGCAGGCGTCGGCGAGCGGCCGGAGCTGGGCGGGGTGATCGACCAGGACCGTCAGCGTCGCCTGGGGGAATTCCTTCTGGAGAGACGCGGCCCGGCGGGCCAGCGGCCCGACGACCGGATAGGCCAGGAGGATGTCCCGGACCCCGGCCTCGGCGGCGAATCGGACCTCCTTGGGGGTGGCGCACTTGACCCGCGTGATCCCCGCGGCTAGCTGCATGTCCAGGATCTCCCGGCATTTGTGGGTCTTGACATGCGGGCGCAGGCGCGAGAATCCGCCGAGCAGTCTCCCCATCCGCTCGATGTTCTCGCGGATCCTCGCCTCGTAGAAGACCAGGGCGGGGGTATCCAGGGCCTCGGCATTCCCGATCCGGTAGCGGGGGTCCATGTCTCTCTCCTCGCGGTTTGTGGGGCGGCGCGTCTTCCTGGGAATGAAAGCTTGGGCAACCCGCTGCCGCGGACCGGGCAGCATGGATGTTGCGGTACGGGGGGAGATCCGGCTCCGGCGGGGGCAGGAGGCCCCTTTGGCCCCTGGGGGCGGCTTACCCTTGATCCCTCCGATCCGTTGCCTTGGGGCAACGGATCGGAGGGCATGGGGCTAGGCCGGCTTCTCTTCGGGGCCGGAATCGAACTCGGGGGGCAAGGGCTGCGGTCCGGGGACGATCCCGGCGATGTCGGGATCCTCGCCGAGCGGACGCGGCGGGGCGCTGGCTTTGCGCTCCCGGGCTTCCAGCCGACGGACATCCTTCTCCTTCTGCCGCTCCTGCCGGGCTTTTTCCTTGTTCCGCTTCTGGGAGGTCGGTCGCGACTTCTTGGCCATGCGTGCGCTCCTGGGGTTGGGCCTGGGCGTCCCGCCGCGGTCTGGAACCCTCCCTCAGGGGAGGAGTCCGGCGGGCGGGGCCGCCCTCAATCTTCGGCCTGGCTCTTCGAATCGTCCGGGGTCATGAGAGTGAGATCCTCTCCCTCCAGATCGTCCTCGATGTCCGGGGAGACGAATCGCCGTGCGCCGCCGCGCTCGCGGACAGTCGTCTTCGGCCGCTTCTCGCTCTTCGGCGTGCGGGGCTCCGGGCGCCGCCGGCCGCGCGGGGGGGCATCGGGGCCGAAGGCCCGCTTCGGCTGGCTCGGCCGGGCGCCGGCCTCGCCCGTGGGCGCCTCGGGCGTCCAGGAGGGGCGCGAGGGGGGGGCCGACCGGGGCGGCGGGGCCTCCCCGCGGGGGCGCGCCTCGCTGACGGCGAGGGGCCGTCCCTTGAAGAGTTGCTGGTTGAAGCGGCTGATGGCCTCCTCGGCCTGGGCGCGGTCGCCGAACTCGACGAAGGCGAAGCCCCGGGGGCGGCCGGTCTCCCGGTCGGTCGGGAGGCGCAGGTCCGACGGCGTCCCGACCGAAGAGAACAGCTCACGGAGCTCAGCCTCCGTCACGTCATAGGCGAGGTTTCCCACGAAAAGCCGGACCGTCATCTCTCCTCCTCTGATGCATGCGGGTTCTGATGGGATCCGCGTCCGCGCGGACCCGTGACACGCTCGTACCGAGCCCGATATCCGGAGATACCCCTCCCCCCGACCCGGGCCGGCACGTCGGGAGTCTACCACGAGATGGCCGTCGGGCGGCAGTCCGAAGTATCTTCGGCTAGAAGCCGGCGGCGCTGGCGTCGCTGAACGGATCCAGACCTGCCTCCAGTCCCTGCCGGGTGACCCGGATGGCGACCGGCCGGGAGAAGAAGAGGGTGCTGAAGGAGACGGCCCTGGGCACGACCGGATGCCCCATCCGGCGAAGCGCCGCCAGCGCGGCCGATCCCACCCGGTCGTCCACCCAGAGGGCGCCTCCCTCGGTATGCAGCCGCGGGGCCGCCATGGCGGCCTGCGGGGCGTCCTTCAGGTCGATCAGGTTGGAGAGGACCTGGGGGATGGCCGAGACGATCTTCCGGCCGCCAGGGGCTCCCATGGCGAAGTAGGGTTCCCCTCTTCGGAACCCCAGCACGGGCACCATGTTGACGAGCGGCCGCTTGCCGGCCGCCACGGAGTTGGGCCGTCCCGGCTCCGGGTCGAACCAGATCATGCCGTTGGCCAGAAGGATCCCGGTGCCCGGAACCACCAGGCGGGAGCCGAACAGACTGACGGCGGTGTTGGTGAGGGAGACCATGTTCCGCTCCCGGTCGACCACGGCGATGTGGGTGGTGCAGTCTCCCGTCCCCTGGTCGGCCGGCCGGGCGGGGGCCGGGCGCGTCGGCCCTGCCGCTTCCTCGTCGGCGGGATCCGAGCCGTGGCGCCACGGATCTTCATCCGGCTGCTCCCGCCGGAGCTGCTTTCCCCTGAGCTGCTTGGCCAGGGCGGCGGCGTAGCGGGGCGAGAGCAGTCCCTCCCATGGCGCCTTGACCTGCCGCGGATCGGCGAGCCAGCGCAGCCGGTCCAGGAAGGCCCACCGCACCGCCTCGGCGCGGCGGTGCAAGCCGCCGGGCGTGTCATACCCGACCCGGTCCGGGGGAAACTCCGCGAGGATGCGCAGGATCTCCAGGGCCGTGATCCCCCCGGTGGCGCCGGGGGTGAAGGCCAGCTCCACCTGGCGATAGCGGCCCACCAGCGGAGGCAGGATCTCCGGCGCGTAGCGCGCCAGATCCTCCCGGGTCAACCAGCCGCCTCCCCGCTGCACGCACTCGACGATCCGCTCGCCCAGCTCCCCCCGGTAGAGCGCCGCCGGGCCCTGCGCGGCCAGCAGGCGCAGGCTGCGCCCCAGGTCGGGCTGGCGCAGGAGGTCGCCCTCGGCCAGGAAGGGGGGCCGGTAGATCTCCGTCCCGTTCCGAAGATAGGCGCGGGCCGTGTCCGGGTACCGCCGGATCTCCTCGGCATGGATGGCCATGGTGAGCCCGAGGTACCAGTCGGGGACGACCCCCTCTTCGGCCAGCCGGATGGCCGGGGCCAGGACGTCCGCGAGCTCCATGCGGCCGTACCGCTCGAGCAGGAGGCAGAGCCCGGCCACCGAGCCCGGGACCGCCACGGACTTGGGGCCGTGGATGTTGGCGTCCCCGGCCACCGCCCGCCAGGTGAACAGGCTCTGGACGATCCCGTCCGCCAGCGTGAAGCAGCGCTCGTGGCAGGCGGCCGGGGCCTCCACGTTGGCGTCGATGGCGACCGTCTCGCCGCGCTTGGCGAGATGGACGAGGAAGCTCCCACCGCCCGCCACGGTGGACATGAACGGCTCGATCACGGTCATGGCGAAGGCCGTGGCGACCGCGGCATCCACCGCATTGCCCCCCCGCTCGAGGATGGAGGCGCCGACCTCGGCCCCCAGCGGGTGCTCCGCGACCACCAGGCCCCGGCGGACCCGAGGCATGGTCTTGGCGACGGCAAAGGCGCTCCGGATCATCGAAATACCTCCAGGTGACGGGACGCGGGCGACGCGGGGCGATCCACGCCAAAAGCCTACCCCGGAATCCCGCGGCCGCACAAGCAAAAGCCGCGCGTGCCTGTTCCCGCGATCCGCCGGGGAGCCGCGCTACAGCTTCCGGTTGTCGACGACCCGCCGGGCCTTGCCCTCGAAGCGGGCCAGGGTCTTCTTCTCGACCAGCTTGACCTCGACGCTCAGCCCCAGCTCCTGGGCGAGCCGCTTCTTGATCGTCTCCACCACCTCCCGCTGGCGGCGCATCTGATCGAAGAAGATGTGCTCCGCCGCCTCGACCAGGACGGTGGCCTCGTCCAGGGCCCCCTTCCGGTCCACGATGATCTGATAGTGGGGCTCGGTCCCCTCGATCTCGACGAGGACCGCCTCGATCTGGGAGGGGAAGACGTTCACGCCCCGGATGATGAGCATGTCGTCCGTCCGGCCCATCACCCGGCTCATCCGCCGCCCCGTGCGCCCGCAGGGGCAGCCGCCCGGCAGGATCCGGGTGAGATCCCGGGTGCGGTAGCGGATCATGGGGAAGGCCTCCTTGGTCAGGCTGGTGATGACCAGCTCGCCCGTCTCCCCCTCGGGAACCGGCGTGAGCGTCTGGGGATCCACCACCTCGATCAGGAAATGGTCCTCGTTGATGTGCAACCCGCTCCGCTCCAGGCACTCGCCGGAGATCCCCGGTCCGATGATCTCGGAGAGCCCGTAGTTGTCGGTGGCGATGATGCCCAGCTTTCCCTCGATCTCCTGCCGCAGGGCATCCGACCAGGGCTCCGCGCCGAAGAGGCCGTACTTCAGCGAGAGGGCGGAGATGGGGATGCCCATCTCGCGCAGGGTGTCGCCGATCAGCAGGGCGTAGGAGGGGGTCCCGACCAGCGCGGTGGTCTTGAAGTCGGTCATGATCTTGATCTGCCGGGCGGTATTGCCGCTGGAGGCGGGGATGACCGAGGCCCCCAGCCGCTCGGCGCCGTAGTGGAGCCCGAAGGCCCCCGTGAACAGGCCGTAGCCGAAGGCGATCTGGACCACGTCGTCCTTGGTGACCCCCCCCATGACCAGGATGCGCGCCACCAGGTTGCTCCAGATCTTGATGTCGTTCCGCGTGTATCCCACCACCGTGGGGGAGCCGGTCGTCCCGGAGGAGGCGTGCACGCGGACCACCTCCCGCATCGGCACGGCGAACAGGCCGTACGGGTAGTTGTCGCGGAGATCATCCTTGCCGGTGAAGGGCAGGCGGGCCAGGTCGGCCAGGGAGGTGACGTCCTCCGGAGCGAGGCCCAGTCCGTCGAACTTCTTCCGGTAAAACGGCACGTGGGCGTAAACGCGGTTCAGCGTCGCCTGGAGCCGTTCGAGCTGCAACTGCTCCAGTTCCTCGCGGTCCAGGCACTCCTGCTCGGGTTCCCAGTACATCGAAGCCTCTCCTTGGACGATGCCGAGATGTCGTCGCGCCAGAGCCGATTGTACCGCCGAGACGGCCCCGGACTCCAGCTCCAGCCATTCCCCGATCCCCTGGCGCCGAGCGGGTCCCCGGCCCTCACCGCGTCTCCCCGGCATCGCGGCCCAGGTAGGCGCGCTGCACGTCCCGGTTGGCGAGCAGCTCCTCGCTTGTCCCTTGCAGGATGACGCGGCCCGTTTCGAGGACGTAGCCCCGGTCGGCGATGGCCAGGGCGCCCCGGGCGTTCTGCTCCACCAGGAGGATCGTCATGCCGTGCGCGGTCCGCAGGCGGGCGATGTGGTCGAGGATCTCCCGCACGATGCGCGGGGCCAGCCCCATCGACGGTTCGTCCAGCAGCAGGAGCTTGGGCCGCGCCAGGAGGGCCCGGCCGATCGCCAGCATCTGCTGCTCCCCCCCGGACAGGGTGCCCGCCGGCTGCCGCCGCCGCTCCCCCAGGACGGGGAACAGGGCGAACACCCCGTCGATCTCGCTCCGCAGGCCCGCGGTCCGCCCGAATCTCGCCCGGTGGTAGGCGCCGAGCAGGAGGTTGTCCTCGACGCTGAGCGGCTTGAAGACGTGGCGTCCTTCCGGGACGTGGGCGATCCCCGCGCGCACGATCCGGTCGGCCCCGAGCCGGGTGATCTCCTGGCCTCCCAGCGCCACCTCGCCGCCGCTCGAGCGCACCACGCCCGAGATGGCGGAGAGGAGCGTCGTCTTGCCGGAGCCGTTGCCGCCCAGCAGGGCGACGATCTCCCGCTCCCGCACGTGGATGGACGCGGCGCGCAGCGCGTGGATCCGGCCGTAATGGACATGGAGATTCTTCACGCGCAGCATGCGAGTCCCGCCCCGGCTCCGGATCGCGTGGTGGCGGCAGCCGATCCGCGCTGCCGGGCGAGCGCCGGGTGGCCGAGATGACCGGGATGGCGGGCCTGAAATCCGCGCCCCGCGCCCCGCGTTCCGCCAGGAGACGTCACGCCGCCGCCTCCTCGCCCAGGTAGGCGGCGATGACGGCGGGGTTCCGCTGGATGTCGGCGGGGGCGCCGTCGGCGATGACCTCGCCGTAGTTCAGAACCACGATCCGGTCGGAGATCCCCATCACCAGGTCCATGTCGTGCTCCACCATGACCACCGTGACGCCGTGCTCCACGATCCGGCGAATGAGCCGGCCCAGCTCTGCCGTCTCCCGGAGGTTCAGCCCGGCGGCGGGCTCGTCCAGGAGCAGGATCCTCGGCTCGGCGGCGAGCGCCCGCGCGATCTCCAGGAGGCGGGCCAGCCCGAAGGGGAGCTGGTCCGCGAGCAGCTCGCGCCGCCCGGAGAGTCCGACGAAGTCCAGGGCCGCCGCCGCCCGCTCGTGCAGGCGGCGCTCTTCGCGGAAGAAGCGGGGGGTCCGCAGGAAGCTGTCGAGCGTCCCGTATCCGGCGTGCAGATGCGCCCCGGTGAGCACGTTCTCCAGGACCGTCATGTTGGAGAAGAGCTCCAGGTTCTGGAAGGTCCGGATGATGCCGTGCCGGGCCACAACGTGGGTCGCCAGGTTGGTGAGGGGGGTCTCCTCCAGCCAGACCTCGCCCGCCTCCATCCGGTAGAAGCCCGTGACGACGTTGAACAGGGACGTCTTGCCGGCGCCGTTGGGGCCGATCACGGCCAGCAACTCTCCCCGCGAGACGGCGAAATGGGCCCCCTGGAGCGCCGTGACCCCGCCGAAGCGCAGCGTGATGCCCTCGCCGCGGAAGAAAGGGGACGTCTCGCCCGTCCGGCTCATGGGACCTCCCCCGCCTTGCCGGCTCGCCGCCCCACCAGGGCGCCGGCCGCCTGGGCCAGACGACGCGCCCCCTCCGCCAGGCCTCCCGGCAGGTACATCATGCAGAGGATCAGGATGGCTCCATAGACCAGGATGTCGAAATCCTCCAGCGCGCGCAAAAACTCGGGCAGCAGCGTGAGAAAGAGCGCCCCCGCCACCGACCCCCAGAGCGACGCCATGCCCCCCAGCACCGCCATGGTGACGAGCTGCACCGAGGCGTGGAAGCCGAAGGAGGTGGGGGAGACGAAGGTGACGTAATGGGCAAAGAGGGCGCCGGCGATCCCGGCGTAGCCGGCGCTCAGGACAAAGACCGCCAGCTTGTACCGGGCCGTGTCCACCCCCAGGACGGCCGCCGCCGCCTCGCTGGTATGGATGGCCCGCAGGGCCCGGCCGGTCCGCGACCGGACCAGGTTCTGCGCGAGGAGGAAGGCCAGCAGGACGGTCCCCCAGACCACGTAGTAGTAGGCCCGGTCGCTCTCCGCCGTCCAGCCGGCGACCGTCAGGCGGGGGATGCCGGTGAGCCCCGAGGGGCCGCCGGTCAGGGCGGTGGCCTCGTTGAGGACGATGTAGACGATCAGGCCGAATCCCAGCGTCCCCATGGCCAGGTAGTGTCCCTTGAGCTTCAGGGTGGGAATCCCGATGAGGACCGCCACCGCCAGCACGACCAGCAGGCTTGCCAGGATGCCCGCCGCCACCGGCCAGCGCCAGGTGGCGGTCAGGATGGCCGAGACGTAGGCGGCGATCCCGTAGAAGGCCGCGTGCCCCAGCGAGACCTGCCCGGCATAGCCCATCACCAGGTTCAGGCCCAGCACCAGGAGCGTGTTGAAGCCGGCCACGATCAGCACGGTGAGGTAATACTCGTTCTCCGCCAGGAACGGCAGCCCCAGGATGCCTGCCGCGAAGGCGGCCAGGCCCACCAGGTGGCGGTGTCCGCGCATCCAGGCCATCTCAGCGCGGCTCCACGCGGCGTCGCCGGGGAGTGGGGCGCGCGAGCCGCGACGTGCGAAATTGACCAGGGCGCGTTGCGCCGGAGCGCTCGTGCATCACCGTCACACCCGCTCCGCGCCGCGCGACCCGAAGAGGCCGCTGGGGCGGACAAAGAGGAGCGCCAGCAGGATCAGAAATGCCACGGCGTCCTTGTAGCCGGACGAGATGAACCCCGCCGCCAGGGATTCCAGGACGCCCAGCAGGATGCCGCCCGCCACCGCGCCGAAGGGGTTGCCCAGGCCGCCCAGGATGCAGGCCGCGAAGCCCTTGAGCCCCAGCAGGATGCCCACATCGTAGGAGGTGAGCGTGATGGGGGCCAGCACCACCCCTCCCAGCGCCCCCACCAGGGCGGACAGCCCGAAGGAGAGAGTGACCATGGACTCGACGCTGATGCCGACCAGCGCCGCCGCCTTCCGATCGCAGGCGCAGGCCAGCATGGCCTTGCCGAAGATCGTGCGGTCGAAGAACGTCTTCATCCCCAGGAGCGTGGCGGCGGTGGCGGCCCCGACCCAGAGGCTCTGGGGCAGGAGCGCGGCGCCGAAGAGCCGGATCGGCTGGCTGCCGGAGAAGCCGGGCAAGGCGTGGGTGTCCTTGCCGAAGCAGAGCATGACGATGCCCCGGAGGAGGATGGAGACGCCGATGGTGATGATGATCAGGGTGAGGGGGGAGCGGCTCCGCACCGGGCGGATGGTCAGCCGGTCCACCAGGATGCCGATGGCGGTCGTCAGGAGGATGGCGAGCGCCACGGCCCCCGGCAGGGAGAGGCCTCCCCAGCGCAGGCCGAAGACGGCCAGCATCCCGCCCAGCATGACGAACTCCCCCTGGGCGAAGTTGATGACCTGGGTGGCGTTGAAGATGACCGCGAAGCCCAGCCCGGCCAGGCCGTAGATGGATCCCACGGTGGCTCCGGAGAGCAGATATTGGAGGAAGGCGGCGGTCACAGGCATCCCGCGTTCCGCCGAGAAGCGCGGCGGGAACGTCCACTCGAAGCGGCGTCGATCGGCCACGACCACGGGAACTGTCCCGAGGCGTCGCCGCCGGGCGCCGGCCCCGCGGTCATGGGGCGGCGCAGAGTCCCAGACTCCGGGCGATGGACCGCGCTACCGGAGCAGCTCCCAGTCGGCCCGCCGGATCCGCACCATGGCAAACGCCTCCGCGGTGAGGCCGTTATGGTCCTGGGGGGAGAAGGTGAATTCCCCGGCCGTGCCCTGGAAGCCCTTGATCTTCTCCAGGGCGTCCCGGATGGCGGCGGGGGAGGCCGATCTGGCGTCCCGGATGGCCTGCGCCACCAGCATCACGGCATCCCAGGCGTGGCCCCCGAAGCCGGAGACCGGCTGCTTGAAGCGCGCCTCGTAGTCGCGGGCGTAGGCGGCGAGGAGGCGCTTCTGAGGATGCCCCTCGGGAAGCTGATCGACGACCAGGAGCCGGCCCGCCGGCAGGAGGATTCCTTCGGCGTTCGTGGGGTCCGCCAGCTCGATGAACTTCTTGGAGGCGACCCCGTGGCTCATGTACAGGGGGAGCTTCAGGCCGAGCTGCATCCGGTTCCGGGCGATGACCGCCGGCCCGGGATTGGTGCCCCAGACCACCAGGGCCTGGGCGGCCGTCCCCTTGATGCGGGTGAGCTGGGGGGTCATGTCGGTGTCCTTGGGTCCGTAGACCTCATCGGCCGCCACCTGCATCCCGAGGGGCCCGGCCAGCGCCTTCAGCTCCTCGCGCCCCGCGGCCCCGAAGGCGTCCGACACGGTCAGCAGCGCGACCGTGCCGATTCCTCCCGCCTTGGCGTGCTGGTAGATCCTCTGCACCGCCAGGAGATCGCTCTGGGGGGTCTTGAAGGTCCACGGCTTGACCGGCTCCACGATCTTCTTGGCGGCGGCGCAGGAGATCAGGGGGATCTTGGCGGCCTCCAGCTTGGGGGCGATGGCCAGCGTGCTGCCCGAGGTGCTGGGGCCGACGACGGCCACCACCCGATCCCGCTTGAGGAGCCGGTCCGCCGCCGTCACCGCCTTGGTGGTGTCGCTCTCGTCGTCGTAGACGATGATCTCGAGCTTTTTGCCGAGCAGGCCGCCGCCCGCGTTCAGGCTCTCCTCCAGCATCCGGGCGGTGTTTCGCTCCGGCTCGCCGAGGAAGGCGGCCGGCCCGGTCACGGAGAAGATCCCTCCGAGCCGGATCGGCTCCCCGGCCAGGGCGGTCCCGGAGACGATCAGCGCGAGGGCCATCCCCAGACACCAGTGACCACGCTGCCGTGTCGTCATGCGCGACTCCCTTCACGCCCGCCGGACGAAAGACCCGCGTTTACCCAGACTGCCCGGGAACCCCCGGATGCCCCGCGGCGTCGCGGGACGGTCCGCGCAGGGCGGAACACCCGTCGCGGAGGGGCCCGTACCCATCCCGCGAACGAAGGCCAGGCAGTCTCCTAGAGGCCATACACGTCCGCGCCGGAGAGCACCCCGATACCGGCTTCCCGCAGCAGGCGAACGGCCCGATCGGGATCGTCGAAGCGGAAGACCACCACGGCGTTGTTTCCCGATCGGGTGATGACGGCGTACATGTATTCCACGTTGAGGCCGACCGACTCCAGGCGCTTCAGGATCTCCCAGAGGCCGCCGGGCCGGTCCGGCATCTCGATGGCGACGACCGGCGTGGTGGAGACGGTGAAGCCGTTCTCCTTGAGGGCGCGCATGGCCTGCTCCGGCCGATCCACGATCAGGCGAAGGATCCCGAAGTCGGTCGTGTCGGCCACGAAGATCGCCCGGATGTTGATCGCTTCCTGGGCCAGGATCCCCGCCACCTCCGCCAGGCGTCCGGAGCGATTTTCGATGAAGATCGCGATCTGCTCGACCGTCATGGAGGTGGCGGGGATCCTG
>Ga0265297_10008675_pt1 | contig 13451 bp, 8 predicted proteins | sample Munlanlwell13791_FD_192502 | JGI IMG/M metagenome (GOLD analysis project Ga0265297, IMG submission 192502) | Leachate microbial communities from a municipal landfill in Southern Ontario, Canada - Leachate well 137-91 | ecosystem: Engineered > Solid waste > Landfill > Unclassified | place... | reverse complement strand
ACCATCGCAGTTTATTATAACAATAGCGGGGAATTTTTCAACATAGATTTCTCTTAAAGCTTCAGTGCCTAGTGATTCATATGCAATAATTTTCTGTTTTTTAATACACATTGATAATTTAGCTCCTAGACCCCCAATCGCTCCGAAGTATACGCATTTGTTTTTTTTCATATTTTCAATAACAGAATCGCTAATCATACCTTTTCCTATAAAAGCTTTTATACCTTTGTCGAATAAATAAGGCATGTATTTATTCATCCTGTAACTTGATGTCGGACCAGCAGATCCTATAATCATATTTTTTTTTGCATCTGAAGGACCGCAATGATATATGCATTGTCCTTCGGGATTAAATGGCAAACCTTCTTCAAACATTTTTTTATGAGCCTGATCTCTAGCGATGTATATTACTCCTGTTATCAGTACTCTGTCAAAGGGTTTTAAACTAATTAGACTATTCTTAGTAAATGGTGTATTGATTTCAATCATAGTATTATTTCTCTATGCCTTAAAGCATGACATTGCATTGTAACGGCAACTGGTAAAGCAGCTATATGTGTCGGATAAGATTCAATAGATACTGACAATACTGTAGTATTTCCTGTATATCCTGCTGGTCCTATATTTGATCTGTTAACAGACTGTAATATTTTTTCTTCCATGTCAGCATATGTTTTATCTATATTTTTTTTATTCACTGGTCTTAAAAGAGCTTTTTTTGATAATACAGACGCATAATCCATTGAACCTCCTATACCAATGCCAATAAAAACCGGAGGGCATGCGTTAAATGCTTTATTGCATATTTCGTTTGAAATTATTTCTACAACATCATCCTGTGATAAGGAAGGATTAAGCATTTTTATAAAGCTCATATTTTCGCTTCCAAAACCCTTTAACATAAGATTAATTTTTAATATATTACCTGTTGTCTGTTCGATATATACAATTCCAGGAGTATTATCATTTGTGTTTATTCTTTCAAAAGGATCATTAACTATCGATTTTCTTAATACACCATCTTCAAAACCTTTTTTTATACCTTTATTAATAGAATCACTAATAGGTTCTTCGAGATTGATTTTTAACCCACATTCAACGAAACAAATTACCATACCTGTGTCCTGACATATAGGTATATATTCTCTCTCTGCTATATCAGCATTACTTATCAACTCTTCTAGCACATATCTAGCAGTAGCGTTTTTTTCTTTATCTATTGAATCTTTAATAGAATTGTATGCAATTTTATCTAATATGCAGGCTGATTCAATACATGCTTTGGATACGGCATTAATAATTGTTGAAGCTTTAATCAGTCTTCCCATTTAAATAATCCTTCATTGATCTTGAAACTTTTAATTTTAATTCCAATATGTCTGGTATTTCTATGAGTTCACTTGTACTAATTGCTTTAACTTCTCTGCCTTTTCTTGGCTTCACAAGAAAAGTTCCAAAATCTTTTATGCAAACTTTTCCTTCATTTTTTAAAGCTTCTTTAATAATTTCGAATACTGTATTAATGATCTCATCGCTTTGCATTTTCGTAATCTTTTTTTCTTGTGAAAATTTGATTGATAATTCATTTCTGTTCATAATTTTCCCCCGAATTATTTTGTACCGAAATACTGATACAAATTACATAAAATTTTTCCATTATATAATTTTCTCTTCTTATCTGCTTTTTTAACATATGCTTCTTCGAATATTTTGTCAGGAGCTAAAATATATTTGCTCCATTTTGGAAATTCATCGAATTTTTTGTTCATGTCAGAATATATTTTTTTTGCCACCTGCTCATCTTCAAGTCTCTCACCATATGGCGGATTACAGATAATAACTCCTTTTTCAGAAGGAGCTGTTATATTTTTAAAATCCTTAACTGAAAATTCAATTATATCTGATACTTTAGCTGTTCTGGCATTCTGTCTTGCTAAAGATACCACTTCTTTATCAATATCTGATCCGTACATCTTCTGAATATTCACATTTGATATAACAGATGAATAAAATTCACGAGATTTTATCCATTCATTATTATTAAAGATAGGCCAGCTTTCTGCAACAAAATCTCTATATAAGCCAGGAGCGATATTTTTTGCGATTAGTGCTGCTTCAATTAAAATAGTGCCAGAACCGCAAAAAGGATCTATAAGTATTTTATCTTTACTCCAGTAAGAAATCTGTACTATGGCACTTGCTAGTGTTTCTTTCAGAGGCGCATCTCCACCTTTCTTTCTATATCCTCTTTTGTATAATGAAGATCCTGATGTATCAAGATAAATTCGTACATTATCTTTATAAATAAAAACATTTATAGGATATTTTGGACCTGTTTCTGGAAATCTGTCTATCTTGTAATAATTTGACATTGATTTAATGATTGCTTTTTTAACGATTGACTGACAATCTGGTATACTCTTAAGCATTGATGATACAGAAGAAGCATTAACTATAATAGCTCCTGATTTATCTAGTAATTTATGGAATTGTATTTTTTCAGTGTTTTCGAATAATTCATCAAAAGTAACAGCATTAAAATTTGCTAATTCTATATATACTCTTTCTGCAGTACGTAAATTTATATTAGCTTTGGTAATACCTGTTAAGTCTGATTTAAAATTAACTCTTCCATTTTCTGAAGTTATATCTTCAAAGTCCATTTTTTTTAGTTCTGCAGATAATACCGATTCAAGGCCAAAACTGCATGTAGCTGTGCATTTCATTTTTTAAATCCTTTACTATAAATCATCCGACTTAATTTATCGTGATTTATATATATTATACTTTTTTAACCATTTTAGCAAATAGTTATCCTTTGGTTATTTATTTTTTAAACTAAAGGTGATAAAATTTATTAATATCATTAATACAAAAGGAAAATTTTCATGAAGAGCAATATACAGAAGAAAAATATGAAAAAAAACAAAAAAGATACTAGACCTAAAAAGCAGATATCCAAATTCAAATATGGATTAGGGAAAATAATACTTGTTATTCTCTTTACATGTATTGTAGCCTTGGCTATTTATTTGTTACTCGACTGGTCATTAGATTTAGCAAGCAAGAGAAATATTATAAATGAAAAATCTATAAATTCTCTGATTACTGCAGTTAAGAACAATGATTATGATAAAGCAGTAAGCCTATATGAACAGTTATCTGATGAAGACATGAATTCTTTAAGCGAGTCTGCACAGTTTAGAGATGATATAAACAATAAGTTCAATGATATTTTTGTCTCAAATGAACAAAACAGTACAGATAAATATAAAATCGTTGAATATTTTTCTATATTTATTTATGATTCAGAAGTTGATAAAACAATCAACAACCTTTATATTACGTTCAAAACAACAAATATGTCCTATGAAAATTACCAGAATACAATAAACCATATAAGTGATCTTCTTAAAAATGGAAATTTTGTAAATATTATTAATCTTTATAATGAAAAAGCTGAATTAATCAAAATATCGAGAGAGCAATATAATAAAGCAAAATCATTCGAAAACGAACAGGATTATCTTAATGCATATGAATGTTACATGAGCGTTATTGCTGAAGACATTTTTTACTATTCTGTAGCTCAAGAAGATGCAGTAAAACTTAAATCAGCTATAAAAGCAAGCATACTTGAAAGAGCAAGGATTTATGAAAGTGAAAATGATATAGAAAACGCATATTATACAATAAAATCTGCTCCCGATATCATTATTAATGATCCTGAAATCATAGAGTATAACCAGTATATAACAGACTTATATCAAAAATCGACATATGTACAATACACAGGGATAGTCTACAATATGTTTTTTCATTCTCTTGCTCTTTATCCTGAAATAGCATTTTCTTCCTTAAGAGGAGAAGAGTTATTTAATATCATGGCAACAAAGTATGAATTTCAAAAATGTCTTGAGAAATTATATGAACATGGATACATTCTGATAAATACAACTGATATTTATGAGACATATCAAAAAGATGGTAAGGAATACTTGAAAATAAAAGAATACTTATTACTTCCTGAAGGTAAAAAACCTCTTATTATGTCTTTTGACAACCTTTCTTGTACACATGCAGATGTAGGCTTCTGTAAAAAACTTGTAATAGATGAGAATAATAACCTTGCTTCTATTGTAACAGTAAATGGAACAGACACTATGACTTATGATGGTGAGCATGTCCTTATATTATATGATTTTGTAAAGCAGCATCCTGATTTTTCATATAATAATGCTATGGCTATAATCGGAATGTCAGGTTATGAAAGCCTTTTCGGCTATGCTACTGCTGATTTGAACTCCCCAAATCGTCAACAAGAACTTGATGGAGCAAAAAAAGTTGCAGATAAATTAAAAGAAATGGGTTATGTTTTCGCAAACCATTCATATTTTCATTATGCGAACAGTTCTGATATCCCATCAAGATATTCTGATTTGGAATGGTTAAAATATGATACAGAATTATGGAAACAATATATTGAACCAGTATTAGGAATTACAAATCTATATATTACTCCAGGTGGAAAAAATTACTCTGTGTCCAAATATGTAGATGGAGACCATGCAGATCCTTGTTACAATTATCTTGTATCTGCAGGTTACCAGGTAATATTAAGTGTTGGGAGAGGTCAGGCTTACACCAATAAAATAATCGGTATAACTAATCCGACATTCTACTTTGGTACTTCATTATTTATGGACAGATATAACATCGATGGTAAAAGTTTTTATAAAGAAGATGTGAAACTCGAAGATGTATTCGGTTTCAGTTATTCTGAAATAATCGATCCTGTACGGGATACTTATAAACAGTCATTTTGACAGTTTTTTATTTATTGTGCTTATTACCTTTAGTTTATCCAAAGACCATTTAGGTTCAAAAAGTTCCAACTTAGGACAATCACCTGTTAATCGATGTATTACTACTTGATTATCAAGTATTTTTATAGCTTCACTTACAGCATCTGTATATTCCTCGAAAGTGATAATGTGAAAAGGTTCATTTAAGTAATTGTAAAATAGTAAAGTATTTTTCTGTATATATAAAGAATGTATTTTAATACCCCATATATTCCTTTTTTTAATGTATTTTATTGTTGAGATATAATCTTCATATTTTTCATTCGGTAAACCGAATATTACATGAACAACACTTTTAATTTCATTTTTATTAAGTTTTTTTACACATTCAGAAAAAGTAATATTATCATATCCCCTGTTAATAAATCTTGCAGTGTTTTCGTTTGATGTTTGAAATCCAAGTTCAATCCAAAGATGCGTAATATCATTATAATATTTAAGAAGCTCTAAAATATCATCATTTATGCAGTCTGGTCTAGTAGCTATTGCAATACCTTTAATATTCTCATTTGATAATGCTTCGTCATATTTCTCTTTTAATACTTTAGGAGTGTCATATGTATTTGAAAAATTCTGAAAATATGCTATATAACCGGTTTGATCATCTGTTTTATTAATATCTTTATACCTTTTAATTTGAGAAGTTATCTGATCTTTAATTGAAATATCAGAATATGTAAATTCCCCACTAGCTTTTTCTGAACAAAAAATACATCCTTTATTACCATTTTCCCGATTTGGACATGAAAAGCCTCCATCAATTGGAAGCTTTATCATTTTTTTATTAAATTCCGTTCTTAAATATTGGTTAAGAGTGGGATAAGATTGCATTTATATACACTCGTATTTTAAGGTTCCATTCTCTAAAGATATCATTACCATCATTCCATCTTTCAATTCTCCCTTTATATACATTTCAGAAAGGATATCTTCTATATTGGTCTGTATGCTTCTTCTTAAAGGTCTAGCTCCATACTTATCATCATATTTCTCTCCGATAATATATTTCATTGCATCGTCACTAACCTTAAGTAAAATATTTTTTTCTTTTAAGTCAAGTGAATATTCATCTACCATTAATTTGCCTATTTCAAAAATTTCCTGCTCACTCAAGCTTGTAAATACAACCACATCATCAACTCTGTTTAAAAATTCAGGACGGAATATTTCCTTTAATGCTTCTCTTACTCTTTCACCAGCATCAGATTTGTCATGGACATAACCGAAACCGTTATTCTTGTATGAAGTTCCTGCATTAGAAGTCATTATTATAATAGTATTTTCAAATTGTACGACTCTTCCTTTACTGTCAGTGAGCCTACCATCTTCTAAAATCTGTAATAGTATATTGAATACATCCGGATGAGCTTTTTCAATTTCATCAAAAAGCAGTAATGAATAAGGATTTCTTCTTACTTTTTCTGTTAACTGTCCTGTTTCATCATAACCGATATAGCCTGGAGGTGAACCGATAAGTTTTGATATAGAATGTTTTTCCATATATTCACTCATGTCAAGCCTTATCATTGATTCTTCGTTTACGAATAATTCTTTTGCTAATATCTTTGCAAGATATGTTTTACCAACACCAGTCGGCCCTACAAAAATAAATGATGCAGGTCTTTTTTTAACTTTTATGCCTGATCTTGCTCTTCTTACAGCTTTTGCTACTGCTTCGATAGCTTGTGACTGACCGATTATTTTACATTTTAATTTTCTTTCAAGATCTAGTAACGATGCTGATTCTACCTGTGTTATTTTAGTAACTGGCACTTTTGTCCACAACTCAATCACATTCGCAATATCTATAACAGTTACTTCAGTCTTATCAGCTATTTCCTGATACTTACGAATATCTTCTCTTACTCTGCATTCATTTTCCTTTAACTCAGCTGCTCGCTTGTAATCATCGATTGAATCAGCTGATGCTGCAGTCTCTTTCTCCTGCAGAATATCATTTAACTCATTGTTCAGAAGCTGAAGTTTAACTAAAGCTTCATTATTCAAATTCGCTCTTGATGCAGCTTCATCTATAACATCAATCGCTTTGTCCGGTAGAAATCTGTCTGATATATATCTTTCAGATAATATTGCTGCCTGTCTTATTGCCTCATCGCTAAATGTTACATAATGGTACTGCTCATAGTATTTTTTTATTCCATGAAGTATCTCAATGGTATCACTTACTGAAGGTTCATCAACCATAATCGGCTGAAACCGTCTTTCAAGAGCAGAATCTTTTTCAATATGTTTTCTATATTCATCAATCGTTGTTGCGCCGATAATTTGAACTTCGCCTCTTGATAAGGCAGGTTTTAAAATATTAGCTGCATTCATTCCGCCTTCTGCATCTCCTGCAGATATAATGTTATGTATCTCATCAATAACAAGTATTATATTCCCTAATTCCTTAACTTCATTTATTATACTTCGCATTCTAGATTCAAACTGACCTCTAAATTGAGTACCTGCAACTATTCCGGTCATGTCCAGCATGTATATTTCCTTATTCAACAGTTTTGCAGGGACTTCTTGATTTTCTATTCTCATTGCTAATCCTTCAGCAATTGCTGTTTTACCTACTCCTGCTTCTCCAATCAGACAAGGATTATTTTTCTGACGTCTGTTCAATATCTGAACCATTCTGTCAATTTCTTTTGTTCTGCCTATAATATTATCTATTTTCCCTTCAGCCGCTTTTTTATTTAAATTTGTTCCAAATATATCAAGAAACTTTTTCTTGTCATCTTTTTTTGGTTCTTTTAATTTGGTCTTTCTAGATGTATCTTGTTTTGAAGATAAAACACTTTCTTGAAAATTATTAGGTAACGCCATATCATCCATATTTAACGATTGTAAAAATTGTCCCATCTGATTATTAATATTACCAAGTTCCTCTTCCGACATTCCAGATTCTTTAATCAGATGATCAATAGGAGATATTCCAGATCTTTTTGCGCATGGTATGCAATAACCTATCTGAGTGTGCTTATTATCATGTATCTTTGTTACAAATACTACAGCTACATTCTTTTTGCAAATATCACATAATCTCATCTTATGTCCTCCTTTACCTAGTTTAGGTTAAACCTATTTTAACACTAATTTGTGAAATATATGTGAATTATGCAAAACTCATAATCCAAGATATTTTTTCAGATACATTCCTGTATATGAATTTTCGAATTTCATTATTTCGTCAACAGTACCTTTAGCGATAATATTACCTCCCATATCACCGCCTTCTGGACCTAAATCAATAATATAGTCAGCACATTTAATTACATCGAGATTATGTTCAATAATAACGACAGAATTGCCAGCTGTTATGAGTCTGTCTATTATTTTTAATAATTTTTTTACATCATCAATATGAAGACCTGTAGTAGGTTCATCAAGGATATACATAGTTTTACCTGTACTTCTTTTCGATAATTCATAAGCAAGCTTTACTCTTTGCGCTTCTCCGCCAGACAGTGTTGTTGATGACTGGCCTACTTTGATATATCCTAATCCAACATCCATCAGTACTTTGAATTTGTTTTCTATTTGCGGTATATTGGAAAAAAATCCATATGCTTCCTCAATAGTCATTTCCAAGACATCAGTAATATTCTTTCCATTATATCTGACTTCCAGTGTTTCTTTGTTATATCTTTTTCCTTTGCATACTTCACAAGGCACATAAACATCGGGTAGAAAATGCATTTCAATTTTTTTTATTCCATCTCCAGAACAGGATTCGCATCTGCCTCCTTTGACATTAAAACTGAATCTTCCTTTTTTATAACCTCGTGCTTTTGATTCTTTGGTCATTGCAAATATCTCGCGGATGTCATCAAAAACACCAATATATGTTGCTGGATTTGATCTTGGTGTCCTCCCTATAGGAGTTTGATCTATATTTATCACTTTATCAAGATAATTCATGCCTTCTATCCTGTCGTGATATCCCGATTTAACTTTTTTACCATTAAGAACAAAAGCAAGTTCTTTATATAAAATCTCATTTATCAATGAGCTTTTACCTGAACCAGATACTCCCGTTACACATACATTAATTCCTAAAGGTATTTTCACATCAATATTTTTTAAGTTATTTTGGCGTGCTCCGTATATTTCCAGAAATTTCCCGTTTAAAGGCCTGTTTTTTTCAGGTCTGTCGATTGATAATTCCTTAGAGAAATATTTACCTGTTATTGATCTTTCAGATTTAATAAGATCAGCAACCTTGCCTTCTCCTACAATCTCTCCTCCGTGTACTCCTGCTCCAGGACCGATATCTATTATATGATCTGCTTCTGCAATAGTTTCCATATCATGTTCGACTACAATTAAAGTGTTACCTAGATCCCTCATATTTTTCAATGCATTCAAAAGTTTCGTATTATCTCTTTGATGAAGACCTATACTCGGTTCATCAAGAATATAAATTACTCCAGTCAGACCTGAACCTATCTGTGTAGCTAATCTGATTCTTTGCGCTTCACCGCCTGACAGTGTACCTGCATTTCTACTTAGAGTAAGATAGTCTAAGCCTACATCAGCAAGAAATTTCAGTCTTGTATTTATTTCTTTTAATAAAATATTAGCTATTGTCTGATGCATTTGAGTAAGTTTCAGTTCAGAAAAGAATTTCATGCATTCTTTAACGGAAATCTGAGTTACTTCGTAAATATTAAGACCTCCTACTGTAACTGCAAGAACTTCTGGTTTTAATCTTTTTCCATTACATGAAGGACACGCAGAATCACTCATAAATCCTTCATAATATGCTCGCATATACGGCTGTGTTGTTTCTTTATATCTTCTCTCGACCATTTTCAAAATTCCTTCAAAAGGTTCATTTGCTGAAAATGTACGTGTTTTTGTTTCATACTCAACATAAAGAGGATTACCATCAGTGCCGTTAAGCAAAATATCCTGAACTTTATCAGGCAGTTCATTAAATGAACTATGCATTTTAAATCCGAATTTATCTGATAGCATTTTATATATAGAATACATCATAGAACCTTTTTCAAAGGATAATCCGGCAACTGTGAATGCTCCTTCAATAACAGAGATGTTTCTATCTGGAATAATAAGATCAGGATCAGCTTTTAGTAATATACCTAACCCAGTACATTTCTCGCATGCTCCAAATGGACTGTTAAATGAAAACATTCTTGGAGTAAGATCATCAATACTGATTGAGCAATCAGGACATGCAAGTTTAGTGGAAAACAAAATATCCTCACTTAAATCTTTATTTATAAGCACGATACCATCAGCTTCATTTAAAGCAATTTCCACAGATTCAGTAAGTCTTTTCCTTATTCCTTCCCGAATAATAAGTCTGTCTACTATTATGGTTATATCATGTCTTTTATTTTTATCAAGGTCTATTATGCTCTCATTAAGGTCATACTGTATTGTGTCAACAATTACTCTAGAATATCCTTGTTTTAAAAGAGATTCCAGTTGTTTCTGGAATTCACCTTTTTTACCTCTAATAATTGGAGCAGTAACCATTACTTTTGTTCCTTCAGGGTATTCCATTATCTGATCTATTATCTGGTCGATAGATTGTGAGCTGATTTCTCTATTACATATATGACAGTGAGGAATCCCTATTCTTGCATACAATAACCTTAAATAATCATAAATCTCTGTTATTGTTCCGACTGTAGATCTTGGATTGTGACTTGTAGTTTTCTGATCTATTGAAATTGAAGGTGATAAACCCTCAATAAATTCTACATCAGGCTTATTCATTAAACCCAAGAACTGGCGTGCATATGAAGATAAGCTTTCGACATATCTTCGTTGACCTTCAGCATAAATTGTATCAAAAGCTAAAGTAGTCTTTCCTGAACCTGATATTCCTGTAAAAACTACCAATTTATCTTTTGGTATAAGAACATCAATATTTTTAAGGTTGTTTTCTTTTGCACCTTTAACGAATATGTATTTTTGCATTAAAAATCGGTTTTATCCTTTAATATGACGTCATGTGCGCCACCTTCAACTATACTTGTAGATGAAACCATAGAAATCCTTGCTGTATCATGAAGCTCTTTAATTGTCTTGGATCCGCAACTTGACATAGTATTCTTGATTTTTGCAATAGACTTATTCAGGTTATCAGCAAGTTTACCTGCATATGGCACATAACTGTCAACACCTTCCTCAAATTTTATACCCGTATCAGTGCCAACATCATATCTTTGCCAATTTCTTGCACGTTCGGAACCTTCTCCCCAGTATTCCTTCACGTAATTATTGCCTAATTTTATTACCTTTGTCGGTGACTCGTCAAATCTTGCGAAATACCTGCCCATCATTACAAAATCTGCTCCCATAGCTAAAGCCATGGTTATATGATAATCATAAACTATACCGCCATCAGAGCATATAGGTATATATATACCGGTATCCTCAAAATAATCATTTCTAGCTTTTACAGTATCTATAACCGCAGTTGCCTGACCTCTTCCAATTCCTTTTTGTTCTCTTGTTATACAGATACTTCCGCCACCAATCCCGACTTTAATAAAATCAGCACCTGCATCAGCTAAATATTTGAATCCTTCTGCATCGACAACATTGCCTGCACCTACTAAAACTTTACCATCATAACTTTCTTTTACAAATTTTATTGTTTCGTATTGCCACTCGCTGAATCCATCAGATGAGTCTATGCATAGCACATCAGCACCTGCATCTACAAGCGCAGGAACACGTTCTTTGTAATCTCTAGTATTTATCCCTGCTCCGCACATATATCTTTTTTCATGATCAAGAAGCTCCATAGGATTTTCTTTATGCTCGTCATAATCTTTTCTGAAAACAAGATATTTTAAATTATCAGACTCATCAATAATTGGAAGACAGTTTAATTTATGATCCCATATAATGTCATTAGCTTCTTTTAAAGAAATACCTAGTTTCCCTGTTATCAATTTTGAGAAAGGAGTCATAAATTCGAAAACTTTTTTATCCAGAGAATCTCTTGAAACCCTGTAATCCCTGCTGGTCACAATTCCGAGCAGTTTTCCCTGCGATGAGCCATCATGTGTTATAGGTATTGTTGAATGACCGCTTTTTGATTTTAATGCAACTACATCCTTAAGAGAATGCTGTGGAGTAAGATTTGAATCTGATATAACAAATCCTGCTTTAAATTTTTTAACTTTCCTTACCATTTCAGCTTGAGATTCAATAGGCTGTGAGCAAAATATAAAACTCAAACCTCCTCTTTTCGCTAAAGCAATTGCTAGGGTATCATTGGAAACAGATTGCATTATTGCAGATGAAAAAGGTATATTCAAGCATATTTGAGGTTCTTCGTATTTTTTAAACTTAGTCAAGGGAGTTCTAAGATTTATATTGTCAGGATAACAATCCTTAGATGTCAAATTAGGTATAAGTAAATACTCACTGAATGTTCTAGAAATTTCTTCGTATATCTTAGCCATGTCTCACCTCATAAATTTCTAATTATTGTACTACTAATATTAAAATGTGTCAATCATGTCCTTAATCAAAACTCAATATTGGATTATCTAATTTTTCCACATCGAATGAATTTGATTCGAATATTCCAGGAACACCTGTATCGTGATAGTAATAATTTACTGCAACATTTTCTATCCTGTTGTTTCTTATAGTAATTCCGCTGCTGCATTCATCAAGATAAATACCTCCAGGAAAACCTTTTCTTTTAGATAATCTTCCCAATCTTGTAGTAACACCGAGAAGATATGATTTTTTAACATATATTTTTTCAACAGGTTCGTCCTCAGCATCAGTGTTATCATGTATATAGTTATCTTCGATAACAGATCCATCCTGGTTTGATAATGTATATACTCCTGCTCCATCATGCATCTGTTGCATTATGTGATGTATTTCGTTACCTTTAATATGGTTATTTTTTAATATAGTAGGTTTTGTATATGGTTCTATTACGTCAGTATTGAATATCAGTTTAGCAAAAGGATCTGGTCTTCCCCATCCCCATCCAACAGAAATTCCCGTGTATGCAATATTATAAAGCAGGTTTTCATATATTTTCAGACTATTTACATAACCTGCAAGTATACCGCATGCCCCATTGTATAAAATACCAATATCATGAATCTCATTATTTTCGATTTTAGTATTGAAATTTATATGTTTTTCATTATTCGGATGTGCATCACTATTTTCAAAATTACCAATTATTATAGCTCCCCCTGCAATATCATAAAGTTCAGAAGATAAAATACTATTATTCTTGCAGCCTCTTCCAAAATGTATTCCTGTTCCTCCCAAATTAGTGAATCTACAGTTAGTGAAACTTACTGATTCACTGTAATCTACATAAACAGCTGCTTTTGGAACAGTAAATATGTCAGTACCAGATTTTTCAATATCATTATATGTAGTTGACTGTATCTCTGAAAAGCCGTTTTTTGAAGGATATTGCCATGTTGTATACTTAAAGGATAAATTTGAAAAAATAATATTTCTTGAATTCGTTATATTAACTAATGTCTCGACAACAGGATAAAGCACTTCATATCCATTTACTGATTCATTTTCTGTAGGTATATATTCAAT
>Ga0265297_10008674_pt1 | contig 13452 bp, 15 predicted proteins | sample Munlanlwell13791_FD_192502 | JGI IMG/M metagenome (GOLD analysis project Ga0265297, IMG submission 192502) | Leachate microbial communities from a municipal landfill in Southern Ontario, Canada - Leachate well 137-91 | ecosystem: Engineered > Solid waste > Landfill > Unclassified | place... | reverse complement strand
CTGCAGAAGAAAGCAAAGGCAGATGCTTCTGCATTGGGCCATTGATTCGAGAAAAATTTAAAACATCAAATTGATTACTTGCCTTTAAATGAATTCTCTACTGATTTATTAAACGCTTGAAGGGTTTTAGGTGCATCCTTCAGATCAATCATTACATGATGTGTTCCATAGCTTGTTTCTCCGTCAATCAAAAGCTCACCTTGTTTTTCTTCCAAATCAAATTGCACCCTAATTGTTGAGCCAAAAAGGCTGCTTTGCCGCATATAAATTATTTTTGGCATAAGCTGCCCTGTTTTATTATTTTTAATTTGAAGCGTTAAATTGTACCCATTATGATAACTTTCCATAGAATGGCTTGAAGAAGAAAGAAGATGAACTATAAGACTAAAATTTTCATTAATTTTAATTTCCTCGGATGCTCCGTTTTTAACATCATAATTCATTGCTTCCCAGTAATCTTCCATAACTTTTTTATGTTCCGGACTTTCTCTTTTATTATCCTCACAGTCAGCATCTCCCTTACATTTGGCTTCTATTGCGGCATTAAGCTTCGTCAGTAAATTATAAAACAACTTCTGATTTTTATCTTTTGGTCCGATTTCTTTTATTATTGCGCTATCAATGCGGTCTTTTAAATTACCGATTTTATTAATTACATTTGGATTTTTAAGCGACTGTATAATTTCCTTTAAATAAAGCTCTGATTCGGCAAAAAGCTTTAAACCCCGTTTCTGCTGTTCGTTAAAATCCGCAGAGTCGCTGCTTTCTTTTGGATCACTAACTATATTACTTTCTTCGTCCGAACCGGTTTCGCTTTCATAGTTCTGTGTTATGTCGGGTTGATACAAAACCGTTTCATTTTTAGAATTTCCCGTGTCGGTTTTTTTACCTGCACAACTGCCTGCCAACACTAAAACAGCAAGTGCAAAAACACAATTACTTAAGCTGTTAATTTGCGATGAAGGTTCTGTTTTTCTTTTACTTTTTAAATTATTTGAACTTTGTAAATCTTCTTTATGCTGACTTTCCATAAGTATTAATTTATTTAATAAGGGTGTTATTTTTACATGTATTGCTTGGCCTGTCAAGTATTTGGATTTATTAAATCAGTGCATAAACATCACTATTAAATTTGATGTCTTTTTGACATACTTTTTGAGAATGGATGTGCAACCCAGTCTTTTCTAGAACTTTTAAAGCATATTGACAGATTGGTATTAATGGCGTATAAATATAATCTATTTTAATTTTAACTCTTAAATAATTATGGAAACGACAGGTACCCCACAAGCAGTAGTTAACGAAGAAATCAACCAAGAACATGTTGATAAATTTTGGGAAGCTTTTGGCCAACTAACTCAAGAGGAAAAAAAAGTGTTAATGTATAGGGAATGGCATTGGTCGGGTAAGTCTGAGGATTGGACAAAAACTGACGATTTACTCATCAAAAGTGCAGAATCAAAATTGAATCAGGCGGGATTTAATATTAAGAAATTAGGAGAGTTAATGGACTATGATACCAAAATAAGTAAAATTCGTACGGAAACAACGAATAAACTGCCTGAATTGAATAGTTGATATATTTAACTTTTAGATTTCTAGCGGAACGGACGGATCTGTCCTAGAACTTTTTAAGTGGTTTGACTAGAAATCTTTTTATTTCGATTGGTGAGGATTTCGTATACACTCTGGTTATATATAACAGTAGCTAAACTTCTTTTAGCCACCGATGTTAAGTGAAATAATCAAATTACAAATATGATCTATTTAATTGGAGGATCTCCCCGCAGTGGAAAAACATTTTTATCAAAAAAATTATCTGAGAAATTAGCAGTACCTTACATATCGACCGACGTATTGCGTTTATTCATGATTGCGTGTCTAAAACATGACGACAAATATAACTATTTCCCATTTGAAAAGATGTTTGATTTGTCTGCTGCTGTAGATACTTTCTATAAAGAGAATTCTGGTGACGACATGTTGGCTGCTGATTTAGAAGAGGCAAAAAATTTAATACCGGGGGTAATTGCTTTTATTGATTATTTTAAAAACAATAAAGCAAATTATATCATTGAAGGAGTGCATTTTTTACCAAGTTTAATTGCTAATTTAAAAGGAGATGAAGGTATAAAGATAATCATGCTTTTCAAGAAAGACAGTAATAAAATTTATCAAGGTCTCAAAGAGAATAAGGGTAAAGGTGATTGGATTGCGGACAACATAAAGGATGATCAAATTTTATCAGCAGCAGCCAAATCCATATCACAATATGGTGAGTATTTTGAGAAAGAGTCTGCAAAACATAAATTGAATTGTATAAATACCGAAGATAATTTTTTCGATAAAATTGAGGATGCACTAAATTATCTACTGTAAATTAATTTTTATGCTCCTTCAATGGTATTTAATTATTGGTCTTCCGATTTTGCTAATTACAGGATTTCTTCAAAAAAACAAAAAAGGCTTATTTAAAACATAAATAAGTCTTCCTGAGTAAACAAAGACTGCGCCCCTTTAAATACAGGGGGCGCTTGTAAATGCAAAAGACGGACCTCGCGCAGACGCGAGGTCTACTGGCGGAACGGACGGGATTCGAACCCGCGACCTCCACAGTGACAGTGTGGCGTTCTAACCAACTGAACTACCGCTCCATAATGACCTACTTGTAAAAGCACGAATAAAAATAGTATATTTCCTTTGGAAACTCAAGCTATTTTAATTTTACTATGAAAATCGGCATAGACTGCAGAATTTATTCGAGCAGATTTACAGGAATCGGGAGGTATGTTCATGAACTTGTTCAAAGAGTCTGTAAAAATGATTCTAAAAACGACTATGTTTTGTTTTTTAATGAACCAGAATTTTCAGCATTTAAAAGCGATCTTCCGAATGTTAAAAAAGTGCTTGCGGATGCGCCTATTTATTCTGTACGAGAGCAGCTGCATTTTTTAAAAGTGCTGAACCGCGAAAAACTTGATCTGATGCATTTTACGCATTTTAATGCGCCGATTTTTTACCGCCGCCCTTCAATTGTTACCATCCACGATCTAACGCTTTTTTATTACCCCGGACGAAAGAAAAAAGGATTTGTAAGCCGCGTCGGGTATGATCTTGCTTTTAAAAGCGCGGTAAAAAAAGCAAAAAAAATTATTGCGATTTCAAACAATACAAAAAATGATCTTGTTAATTTGTTAAAAACAAAAGAATCAAAGATTCGGATTATTTATCAGGCGGTGGGAAATGAATTTAAAAAAATCAATGATGAAAATTCCATTGATGGAACTTTGGACAGGCTGGGTATTCAAAAACCTTTTTTGCTTTACACAGGGGTCTGGCGTCTGCATAAGAATGTTCCGAATTTAATAAAAGCATTCGGCGAAATAAAAAACGAATATGGTGTTAACGAGCTTCAGCTTGTTATAACCGGCAAAGAAGATCCGTTTTATCTTGAACCAAAATATCTCCCAAAAGAACTTGGCGTTGAAAAGGATGTAATTCTGCCTGGCCTGGTTAGTGAAATTGATCTTATTAATTTATATAATGCCGCTGAAATTTATGTTTTTCCTTCTTTGTATGAGGGATTCGGACTTCCTCCTCTTGAGGCTATGGCATGCGAAACTCCGGTAGCCGCTTCTAATATTTCTTCTATTCCGGAAGTTTGCGGCAAAGGTAACGCTGTATATTTTAATCCTCATGATTATAAGGATATGGCGATAAAGATATATGCACTGTATAAAGATAAAAATCTGCAACAGAAATTAATTGAAAACGGACGCGAACGTGTTAAAAATTTCTCATGGGACAGGATGGCCGAAGAAACTTTGGAACTTTACAAATTATGTTTGTACAAATAAGAGATTTGCTGCCGAGAGAATTTACACGACACGGGCTAAAAAAAGAAATTGCGGCCCTGGATGTAATTAATTTGTTTAATAAATCAGCCGGAGAATTTTTTAAAAAGGAGATACTGGCATGTACTGTTGCAAAAGTATATAAGGACAAAAAGCTCTTTGTGGAGGCTACAAGTTCTTCGGCGGCTCAGTCTTTATTTTTAAAACAATCTTATATAATTGATAAAATCAATTCGCTTGCCCATAAAAGGCTTGTGGAAAAGATTATTATTAAAACTTTAAATAATTAAGAATTTGCTTGACTTTGCTTATATCTTCGCTAAACTATGAACGTTTTTAACTCAAATTAACTTGTTAAGAATCAGATTATCACGAACTGGAAGGGAAAATTATCCTTCATACCGAATTGTTGTTGCGGAACATACGTCGGCTGTAAAAAAGAAACCGATTGATGTTGTAGGAAACTATATTCCAACACGCAATCCGAAAGTTCTAAAATTCGATGAGAAAAAAATAAGAGAATGGATTGCAAAAGGTGCCAAGCCAACAGACACAATGGCTTCAATTCTTAAGAACGCAGGTGTTTCCGGTATGGAAAAATATATGGAACCGCGAAACAAGAAGAGAAAGTCAAAGAAAGAACAGGCAGCCGAGCCCGCCCCCGCCGCACCGAAAGCAGCAGAGCCCGCTTAAGGAAGCCAAATAATTCATAATCTCTAAAAACCATGAATCCAACAACCGACAACTCTCAGGGTCAGGGTCCGGACCGCGATTTTATCGAGAGTATTGTCAAAATGATCGTCGAAAAACCAGACGATGTAGTTGTTACCCGCTCCGTTGATGAAATGGGAGTTTTAATTACTCTCCAGGTCGCCAAAGAGGATATGGGCAAAATTATCGGCAAAGCAGGACAGACGGCTAAATCTCTCCGTGTTCTTCTGCGTGTTATCGGTTCAAAAAACAATGCAAGGGTTAACCTTAGAATTGTTGAACCTGAAGGCGTAGAACATGAGGTTTTATAAGCTTATTGATTAGCTTAAACAAAACGGTTAAAATAAAATTAACATAACTTTTTTATATGGAAAATGATTCTATCATTCAAGCTGCTCAAAATTATAACGTTATAGAAATCATTAACAAAGGCCTTGCATACGGCATTATCGTTGCAGGAGGATTGTCGGTTGTCTTTATTTTTTTTGGAGGAATTTCATTTATATTATCCGGCGGTCAGGAAGAAAAAATTAAAAAAGCCGTTGGCACAATCAGATATGCAATAATCGGACTTGTTATTACGGTTCTTGCCGTTGTAATTGTAAGCGCCGTGGGCAGAGTGCTGGGGCTTGATGTAATTAAATATATCAATTTCTCCGATATTATTAATACGATAACAAATATCGGCAGCGGAGCAGGAAGCAGCAGTCTGGATTAAAACCGTTTTAAACGGATTTTTTGCATGATCTTGAAATAAATTTCCAGTCATAAGGAAATTTATAAGTTTCAAGCGCTCTTACTATTGCAGCGAAAATTTCCCACTGGTTTGCGTTCTCAAACGTGAAGCTGTTCCCGGTTTCTTTATTCGGATTATAATCCGAAATTTCATTTGTAAATTTATCCGTGATTGTTACTACGCCGTTTTCCCAAGCTCTTTTTAAAAGCTGTTTGTTCTGGTTGAGAATAAGCATCATATTTGCTTTTTCCAAAGCGGTTTCCAGCGGTTCATCCTCGTCAAACATCACTTTGATATCAAGACGTGTAAGACCTTCAAGCAGATCTCCGAGGATTTTTTTTACCGAGTCGCGTACATCCTTTAAGTAGATATAAATAACCGGAGTAGCTGATCTGCTTTTCTCGCTTTTTTCCTGAGAGAAATATTTTGCTGTATCAGTTGCTAGAGTTGGCATTTTTTTTGGTTTAGGGTTGGTTTTTGTTTTTGTAATCTGATAATTATAGCATAAAAAAACGGCTTGTTTCCATTATATGTAATTGACAGCATTTGCAAATATGTTGAGTTTAGGATTGGCCTGCTTTAAACGCTCAAAGGATGGACTAATGAAATGAAATATGTTAAAATATTATGATAATTAAAAATAAAAACACAATATGGTCAGACATCATTTTAGCGATAATTCGGGAGAAACAGGCAGACTGATTGAGGAACTTTTGGGCGGTTATTCCGTTCAGCCAAAATTTGATCCTAAACTTGTTGATGAAATGATGAGCAAAGGACAGCTATATAATCCGGTTCATAATAAAAATCCAAGATTAAAAGAACAAATAAGATTATTGCCTGACGTTATAAAAAAATTATTGGTTCTTGCCGAGCAGCATAAAACGACAGGATATACGCATATCCAGGAACAGATAAGGACAAATATGTATAAAATTTTAAGTTATTTTGATTATAATTTCTTGTTTGAATCCCTTCTTCGCTATTCTATAAATGCCCTGCCGGATAACTATACCCCATGGGAGCCCGGTCCGGTTGGAGCCAATTCAACAAAGAGAAATGAATTCATTTCCGAACTTCAGGAAAAAATATGCGAACAGTTTAATGTTACCGACTACAATAAAGTGAGGTTCTTTAATGTTGTTAATACTCCCCTGGACTTGATGTTCAGCACGGACGGATGTTTTGTTGTAGACGGATCATTATTTCCGGATAAAAAAAGAAGGATTCTGCCCATTGATATTACAGGAAACATGAACAAGCAGGACAAAGGATACAATGCCAGCGGAAGTATGGTTTTGTATATTGATATGAAAAATATGGATGATGCCGAACTTGAAAAATACCGCGAATCTTTTGCAAAACAAATTAAAGAATGCCTTTTACGATCAACGCGTCCCGACACAATGCTGGACGGATTTACTTCGAAGTTTGATCAGGAAGAGATATCCGATTAAGAAATTTCCCGATCAATAAATGCAGTTTGCTAAGTTGCTCATCTAAATTATGTAACTGCCCTATTGAAATTTCTTTAAGCAATATTAGGATTTCATCCATTGAACCTTCGCAATTTTCGGCAACGGCATGAAGTTTAATTAATTTGGCATTGTTTGCAAATTCGAGTGTTTCTTTATATGAACTTAAAAAATTCAAGAAGAAACGTTCAAGATCCGGATCATAGAGTATTTCATTTAATACCGTCGACATTTTTCTCAAATCAATTCCTTCGGGTCTTTCTGCAAGTCTTACAATAATAATCTGCCTAAAAAATTCGGCCATTAAAGAGCCTTCCTTTGCTGCAAGCTCAAGTTGCTTATGCGAAAGTTCAAGAAGCCCGCGGTCGTTTATTCTCATTCCGGTATTAAATGTCTGAATACCGCTCATAAAAAGAGCCTTTGTGGCATCTCCTTCTTTTTTTACAAATTTTTCATCCATAAAGAAATTTTTAGAGGGCAGTCATTATAATACCTCGATAGATTTTGTCAAGTGCTATAGTTGACTTAAAAGCTTTTAAAAGATTAAATGTGTGCATGAATGAAAAAATAAAAGAAAAATTGATTCTGGTAGACGGAAATTCGCTTATACACAGGGCTTTTCACGCGCTTCCACCGTTTAAAACAAAAACCGGAGAACTGGTAAATGCCGTTTTTGGATTCTATTCCATTTTATTGAATGTTATTACTCGCTATCAACCTGCATATATTGCTGTTACTTTTGATGTTGCAAAAAAAACATTCCGTCATCTTGAATATGCCGATTATAAAGCCACCCGCGAAAAAGCTCCTCAGGAACTTTATGATCAGTTTGCAAGAGTAAAAGAGGGCTTAATAACTCTCGGGATGCCCATTTTTGAACAGGAAGGATTTGAAGCTGACGATGTAATTGCAACCATTGCTGAAAAAATGAAATCACATGTTGATATCGAGACTTATATTCTTACCGGAGATAAGGACACATTTCAGCTTGTGGATGATAAAACTTTTATTATCAGCCCGGCAAAGGCAGGCACCGACAATATGGTATACGATTCAAATGCTATTCATGAAAGATACGGTCTTACAACCGACCAGATGATAGACTTTAAAGCACTGCGCGGGGACCCTTCGGATAATATTCCCGGAGTACACGGCATTGGTGAAAAAACCGCGATTTCTTTGCTTGAAAAATACAAAACTCTTGAGGGAATTTATGACAATCTTAATATAATAAAAGGCGCTCTCCACGAAAAACTGGAAAAGGGCAGGGAAGATGCACTTTTTAGCAAAAAGATGGTTACGCTGGTGCATGACGTGCCTATTAATCTGGACATTTCGGAAATTAAATTTAAATTTGAGGATTTCGAGAGAATAATACCGTTATTCGAGGCTCTTGAATTTCGTTCTCTTATCGAGAGAATCAGAAGAGTGCTGCCAAAAAAAGTTATTTTGGACGAACAAAAACAGATGTCGATATTTTAAACAAGCGCAAAATGATTAAATTCATTTGCATTTAGGCATTAATTGTAATATATTTTTCGGGCAAGGCTTTTTTTTAAAGGTTTTAATACATTTTCAATGGCAAAATCGCGAATTATTGCCAGTCTTGACATCGGCAGTTCTAAAATCAGGACGGTTGTCGGCACTCTGGAAGAAAAATCGCAGACACCCAATATAATCGGCGTAGGCGTTACTCCTTCCGGAGGACTCCGCAAAGGGTCTGTTATTGATGTTGAAGAAACAATCAACAGCGTTTCGACTTCGCTTGAGGATGCCGAAAGAATGGCAGGCGAACCTATTAATCATGTATTTTTGGGTGTCGGAGGAAGCCATATTGAATCTATAAATTCAAAAGGTGTTATTGCCGTTTCTCATGCAGGAAACGAAATCACGGAAGATGACGTAGACCGTGTTCTTGAGGCTGCACAGGCGGTTTCAATCCCATCAAACAGAAGAATTTTAAGAATAATCCCGAAATCTTTTACCGTTGATGAGCAGAAAGGAATTAAATATCCGGTTGGTATGACCGGTATAAGACTTGAAGTTGAGGCTCACATTGTCACCGGACTTATTCCGGCAATTAAAAATGTTGAAAAATGCGTTCTTCAGGCCGGAGTGGACATTGACGATATTATCCCAACTTGTCTTGCGGCGCCTGAAGCTGTTTTATCAAAAAGACAAAAAGAACTTGGCGTTGTTGTTCTTGATATTGGATCCGGGGGAACTTCGCTTTCTGTTTTCGAAGAAGGAACAACTCTTCATACAGCTGTTCTGCCTGTCGGCGGAGAAAGTGTAACAAACGACATTGCAATCGGCCTAAGGACATCAATAGACACTGCTGAAAAAATAAAAATCGAGTACGGAAGCTGTATCCCGGAGGATATTAACGACAGAGAAACAATTGATTTATCATTGGTAAGCAAAATCGATTCTCATAAAGTTTCAAAAAAACATATGGCTGAAATTGTTCAGGCCAGATATCACGAAATTTTTGTTTTGGCAAAAGATGAACTGGCAAAAATACACCGCGACGGAATGCTTCCCGGAGGTGTTATTTTAACAGGAGGCGCTGTAAAAATGCCCGGAACAATTGATCTTGCAAGAGAAACATTAAATTTACCCGTTCAAATAGGATTCCCTCAAAATTTCGACGGTGTTGTTGATAAAATTGATGATCCCGCATATGCAACAGCAATAGGACTTTTAATCTGGGGGGCAAGACTTGAAACAAGATCTTACGGATTCCATTTTAAGGGCTTCGGACTTAAAAAAGTGTTCGGCCAGGTAAAAGACTGGGCCAAAAGTCTTCTTCCATAGTAGCCTGCAAATATATTAATTAAAAAACATATTGACTTTCTGTAAAAAATAATTGAGAATACTTTCCTATCTTTATATATCAATTAAATCAATATCCCAAATTATATGGATGACAAATCAACTCTTCGAAATTTGTTCTCAGGAAAATCGTTCAGTCATCATCAGACAACTTCAAACTATAGGTCTGCACCTCAGATTAAACCTATGGAAGTTGTGCCAGAAATGACACCCGTAGCCTCAATTATTGTTATAGGAGTTGGAGGAGGCGGCTGCAACGCAGTTAACAGAATGATTAAAGCCAATGTTAAAGGGATGGGCTTTATTACTGTTAATACAGATGCTCAGGCTTTATACCACAGCGAAGCGCCTGTAAAATTAAACATCGGCAAGGCAACTACAAAAGGCCTCGGAGCAGGCAGCAATCCTGATATCGGACGCCAGGCTGCGGAAGAGAGTGCGGATGAAATAAGAGAAGCATTAAAGGGCACTGATATGGTGTTTATCACATGCGGTATGGGAGGCGGAACCGGAACGGGTGCTGCACCGGTTATTGCAGAAATAGCAAAAGAACAGGGTATATTAACGGTTGCTGTCGTAACAAGACCGTTCGCATTTGAAGGACACAGAAGAAAAACACAGTCTGAAGAAGGTCTAGAAAACTTAAGAACTAAAGTAGACACATTGATTACCATTCCAAACGACAGAATTTTATCTGTTATCGACAAAAAAACACCTATTACTGATGCCTTTATGGTTGTTGACGATGTTCTTCGCCAGGGTGTTCAGGGTATAGCTGATTTGATTACAGTACATGGAATGATCAACGTAGACTTTGCTGATGTAAGAACAGTTATGGAAAACGCAGGAAGCGCGTTAATGGGTATTGGATACGGAACAGGAGAGAATAGAGCTATCGAGGCTGCAAAAGCCGCCATCGAGTCTCCGCTTCTTGAAATGTCTATCGACGGAGCTAAAGGCGTATTATTCAATATTACAGGTGGAAACGACTTGTCTATGTACGAAGTTGATGAGGCTGCAAGAATTATTACAGAGGCTTCAGATGCTGAGGCAAATATTATATTCGGAGCTGTTATTAACGATTCATATACAGGTGAAGTTAAGATCACCGTTGTAGCTACAGGATTCGATGCAGTACCAAGATCAGGCACGTCATTCAGACAACATTCATCATTAAACAGACCGGGCATCGGCATGAGCAATTCACAGTCGTCTAACCGCGACCGTGACAACATGATGTCTACACCTGTTATGAGAAACGCAGAAGACGAACTTGATATACCTGCATTTATCAGAAAGAAAATGGGATAATATATCCCGCCATGCGGGATACGTGCGGCCCCTTGCATTTAAAGTGCCGCAATTAGAATTTATATAAATTAAAAGCCCCCCTGAATAAGGAGGGCTTTTTTAATAATCTTTATGGCTTGATTAAGCTCGTGTTGGACCTTCAGGTGCAGCAGGCGGGATATCCAGAGAAGAAGTAGCAGCAGGAGCTGCGCCGGTAGTTGCATTTGGGATATTAAAATCAATTTCTTTTGTTGTCGGCGTGATTTCGATGCCAACTCCTCTTTGATTTCCAAAAAAATTATCATACCAGCCCTTTAGCACAGGATCTTTTAGCATATTGTTGTTATACTGATTTAATTCAGCCTTTAACTGGTTCATGTTCGACATCTTTGGGAGTATAGATGACCTTAAACCAAGCATTATTTTCCAAGCACCATCTAAATCCTGTTTTTTAACATTTAAACCGGTTGCTGGATGAACCACAATTGTTTTTTTCTCAATTGTAAATCCTTTATAACCCTTAGCCTTAATCTTATTAATTATCGTATCAGCTCTGTAATTAGCCAGTTTTACATTACCGTCATAATCTCCGTCAAAGCTTGCCTTGCCGGTTACTACGATTTTTGGTTTTGCCTTGTCAATTACTTGCTGCACCATACCGCGGAGATTTGGAATTTTTGCATAAACCTCGGGCGGAACGATGTTAAGTAGCAAAAGCCTGTTCTCGATTTCTCTAACCTGCTCGATTAAATTGCTTGTTCCGTAGGTCATATTGAAATTCGAGGTGAATGTTAGATCCACTTCTTTTGTTGTAAGGGTTTCTTTGCCGGCCTTTTTACCCTTAACTTCTATTAGTAGTTTATTGCCCTTTCTAAATACATGAACATTTTCAATTTTATCCGTTTCCTTTAATTCCTGAATAAATACAGCTTCAGTTAATATTTTAACTTCTTCATTCAAAGCGGATAAGTTTTCCGGCTTCTGCATTTCCGGCGTCCAGTCTTTTATTAGATTAATAAAAGGTTTTCCAAGTTTGTTCTCTGCATTCGGCACAAGGGCTTTTAATTTATCGGCTAGCTGCTGATCGGTTAATTTGCCGCCCAAAAGCGTTTTAAACTTTGAAATAAGAGCGGTTCTTTTTTCCAATAAAGGTTTAAAACCTTCTTTTGCCGATCCTTTTTCCAAATCAGATTCAGGTTCATCAGGTTTATCTGTACCCCAGTCAGGAGTTTTTACTTCTTCATAACCTTCGGCTTTATATCCATAACCCTCAGGGAAATGAAGTGTTTCCGTGTCGTTCTCCCAGTCTTTATTTTTATAAACACGTCTGTACCATCTGTTTTTTGATTCCTTGTTTCCCTCTTTACTCCAATATCTTGTAACTCTTTCAAGTTGTTTTTCTATAGCTTTTAATTCTCCGTCCATATTTCCGATATTCAATTTCCCTCCTTTTCCCGCCTGTTTGCTTAAATCCAATATTTTTTCATCATCCAAATTTACCAAATCTTTAAAAAATGCAATATGCCATCTTAATAAATAAGCTCTAACAACTTTTGAAACTTCATTTAAACTTACATTATCATGATCTGCTTTTAAATAACACATACCGGTAAGTCTGTCTTTTTCTGAATCATATCTCTTTTCCATTGCATCATAAACTGATTTAAAAGCCTTATCGTATTCTTTTATTTTATTCATTTCTTTAATAGCCTCTTCAATTTTTTCCGCATATTCATCCATTACTTTTTTCATTTCTTCGGCAGTACTTTTAGAATCGATTTTAGCTTTATAAGAAGCCATAGCTTTAACGTCATTTTTAACTTTTTCGGCTTTTTCTTTAAATTGTTTTCTTTCAGGAAAATTAAGACTTGATAATACTTTGTCAGCGGCATCATCAAATTTCTCAATACTTTCATTTATTTTTTCCTTTGAATCTTCTTTCTTTTCAGCCAACTCAGCCTTCTTTTCATTTGCCTCGTCGCTTGCAACATGAGCGGCTTCGGGCTGCTGTGCGGATCTAAGATAGACCATCATCCGGTTATAGAATAGATTTGTGTTTGGTTTAAACATGTTTTTTTGGTTATTTATTTTTGAAATTTTTTATTTTTTTGAAATTTATATTTTGATATATATTAAGCCCTTATAGGCGAATAGTTGTTATATTGCGTTTAATTTCCCAAGGATGTCGTCCAGTTTTGCTTCATCGTTTTTCTTTGAGTGATGTTCGTTTGCTTTAATAAGATCTTTTAAATATTTTTCTTTATAATTTTTTAAATTAATTGCGAATGCGGATGCCAGTTTTTGTTTTTCCTGCATTGCTTCATCAGGTTCAGCTGAATCATCCTTGAATATATCTGCGAATGGATCCGCTTCATCAGCCGGGGCACCTTCAGCCTTCTTTTTTTTCTCTTCTTCGGCTTTTTTAATAGCCGCTTTATCATCAATTTCTTTAAATATTTTTATATTTTCTTCGAGTTTTTCAAGAACATATTTTTTAAATTCAATTTTTTCCTGTTCTTTAGCAACGGGATTTTTATCAACGGATTCAATG
>Ga0265297_10008673_pt1 | contig 13455 bp, 9 predicted proteins | sample Munlanlwell13791_FD_192502 | JGI IMG/M metagenome (GOLD analysis project Ga0265297, IMG submission 192502) | Leachate microbial communities from a municipal landfill in Southern Ontario, Canada - Leachate well 137-91 | ecosystem: Engineered > Solid waste > Landfill > Unclassified | place... | reverse complement strand
CCATATCCGGGAATGCTGCGATCTGGATTATGTATACAGGGTGCTGGGCGGAGATGTTCAGTAAGTTGCCGCAGTGGTCAAGCATCTTGGTCAATGTAAAATATTTAAGAATCAATATTCAATATTCAATAACCATATGATATGCAACTAAAAAAAGGATTAATACACATATACACTGGCGAAGGAAAAGGAAAAACTACGGCCTCGATAGGTTTGGCTGTTCGTGCGCTGGGCCATGGGATGAAAGTTTGTTACGCGCATTTCAATAAACAGCCCGAACTGTACGGCTACAATGAAATTCAAGGTTAACAGAATCTTGGTGCAACCATCCTTGGTTTTACTAAAGGGCACTGGTCGTTTAACACGGAAGTGACACGGGAAAGCAGCCGGAACGATGTAATAGACGGATTGGCCCAACTTGCTGCATTTATTCAAAAGGAGAAGCCTGATTTGCTTGTTCTGGATGAAATCCTGATCTCGGTACGTGATGGCACACTGGCCGAAACCGAATTGCTCGAATTCATTGCCCTGAAACCATTCAATCTGGAGCTGGTCCTCACAGGCAGGGGTGCCAGCGACGGCCTGATTGAAGTGGCCGATTACGTGAGCTACATTCAGAAGGTGAAACATCCTTACGACCGGAAAATAAAAAGTCGTCAGGGAATTGAATTTTAACTATGAGAATGAAAAATATAATCAGATTATACGAAATAAACGTTCCGGCATGATTGAAATGCAGAAAAAATACCTTCAATGGTCGCTCTATCTGGTTGGATTAGTTGTCCTGCTTGTTGCTTCTGTGATTTTGTCTCTGTCGGTTGGCGAAATGAACCTCGGGTTTATGGACATTTTAAGTATTCTCCGGAAAGGGCATGAAAGTATGGAATATACCATTTTATGCCAAATCCGCTTTCCACGCGTGTTGCTTGGCATTGCTGTTGGTGGGGCGCTCAGCCTTTCTGGCATTTTATTGCAAGGTGTTTACCGCAATCCATTGGTTGAGCCTTATACGCTTGGGATTTCTGGTGGTGCGTCATTGGGCGTTGCCTTCGTTATCGTATTCGGATTGCATCAACTCGTTGGGTCGTTTATGCTGCCCCTTGCAGGTTTTGCCGGTTCGTTCCTGATTATTTTCCTGGTTTACACCATCAGCACCCGCAATGGCCGTGTGAATATTCAAACCATGTTGCTTACCGGGGTAATGGTCAGTTTCATCGCGTCGTCGGCCATGATGCTTCTGATGGCAACTACCAGTTCAGAAAACCTGCACGGTATTATTTTCTGGATCATGGGATCATTGGATGAACCCGACATGATGTTGATATACATCACCTTGATTCTGGCTTTTGTTTCCCTGGTCGTTTCGTACTTTTTTGTGCAGCCGCTCAATGCCTTGAGATTGGGCGAAGAAAAGGCCAAACATCTCGGAATTAATACCGACACCGTAATCAAACTCTTGTTCCTGCTTGCCTCGCTGCTTGCCGGTGTTTCGGTGGCGGTGGCCGGTGTGATCGGTTTTGTTGGGCTGATTATCCCGCACCTGATGCGCCTTTTGGTGGGTTCCGATTACCGGATCCTGCTGATCAGTTCCTTTTTGTCGGGTTCCATTTTTCTGGTTCTTTCCGATGTCATTGCACGCACCATCATATCGCCCAACGAATTACCCATAGGGGTGATTACCGGGATTGCCGGTGGTGTTGTTTTCCTGTTGATGATGAGCCGTTCTTCCATCCGTTCACTTAATAAAAGCCGATGAACAATATTCTGGTCCTACAAAATCTGTGTTGCGGATACCCGAAATTTCAGTTGTCCGATATTAACTTCAATATTCCGAGAAGTTCGTTCGCCGGAATCATTGGTCCCAACGGATCGGGAAAAACTACGCTTTTCCGCGCCATAACCGGAACCCTTGGCCTGAAATCTGGAAAAATTCTGTTGTCGGATAAAAACCTGAGGTCGTTTTCGCTGCGGGAGCGGGCTCAAAACATTGCCATCGTTAGCCAGTTTATTGAAGCAGGCGACATAAGTGTGGAAGATTACGTGCTGATGGGCCGGATTCCGTACCACAGCCGTTTCAATTTTTTCGAAACCGACGAGGATTTTGAAATTGCTCACAAGTACATGGAAATGACCGACACCTGGCGGTTTAAGGATCAACTGATGTCGGAATTAAGTGGTGGTGAACAGCAACTTGCCGGAATTGCCCGTGCCCTAACCCAACAACCTCAGCTGCTTTTGCTTGACGAACCGACTTCGCACCTCGACATTACACACCAGGTTCATATCCTGAATGTGTTGCAGCAACTGAACCAGGAAATGGGACTTTCGGTACTGATGGTCATTCACGATCTGAACCTGGCATCGGAATACTGCGACCGGTTGATTCTGGTCAACAAAGGCAAAATACATACTCAAGGTCCTCCGGAAGATGTTCTGACTTTCCAAAATATTGAGGATGTTTACCAAACCGTAATAGTTACCCAAAATAACCCTCTGTCAGGCAAACCAGCTGTTTTCCTGGCTTCCGGGAAAGTGATTAACGACTTACAAATGAAAAGGAATGAGACTTTGTCTGATTGATGAAACCTAAAATTATAAACATGAAAAAACATACCATCTGCTTGTACCCCCTTGGCAAAGAATTGCAGGTAAACAACCAAACTCCGTTGATTGACGTGCTTCATGAATTCGGGATTGAGTTTCCTTGCGGGGGCAAAGGAACCTGCGGAAAATGCAAAGTCAGGCTTTTGGATGGGGAGATAAAAACAACTGATGCCCACCAGCGGAAAATTGAACAACTTGGCCTTTCTCCTGAATGGAGGCTGGCCTGTTTCAGCCAATGTACCGGCGATATCACCCTCGAAATTGAACAATTTAATCACCTGATCCTGGCAGACGAAAGCGAGTTTGATTTCGTTCCGCAAAAAGGATTCGGTGTGGCTGTTGACTTGGGAACTACCACAGTAGTTGCCCAATTGATCGACTTATCATCGGCTAAAGTGCTGGCTGTTGAAACCATGCTGAACCCGCAGGTTAAATTTGGTGCCGATCTGATTTCCAGAATTCAGGCTTGTCTGGATGGAAATGCTTCTGAAATGGCCCGGATAATCCGTTCAGCCATCGGAACAATGATTAAATTAATGCTAAAAAAACACGAAGTCGACCTTCAAAAAGTGGTTCTGGTTGGCAACACGGCCATGCAACTGATCTTTAGCAATTGTGATGTTTCTCCTCTTTCGATGTACCCGTTTCACAGCGATAGTTTAGGCATGAAAACATTTAATCCGGAAGAACTGGAATGGAAATTTCAGGTAACCGAAAAAGTACAATTTTACCCATCCATCGGAAGTTTTGTGGGAAGCGACATCCTGGCTGGGATTGCAGCAACCGGACTTCACCAGAAGGAAAATTATACAGCTCTGATTGATCTGGGAACCAATGGAGAAATCGTCATAGGAAATAAAACCCAGATTGTTTGTGCATCAACGGCAGCCGGTCCAGCCTTTGAAGGTGCTAATATTTCAATGGGCATGAGGGCTGTAACCGGTGCAATCTCGTCTCTAAATCTGGTAGATGGAAAGATAGAAGCCAGTGTGATCGGGAATACTTTACCAAAGGGAATATGTGGTAGCGCCCTGGTTGATGCCATCGCCATTTTCCGCAAGCTGGAACTGATCGGGATGTTCGGCGAAATCATTTCAGGAGAAGAGCAAATTCATATTGCAGGGAAAGTGACCCTGACGCAAAAGGACATCAACGAATTTCAGTTGGCCAAAGCCGCCATTTCTGCCGGTCTGTCCATTCTGGCAAATAAGCTTTCGATTCAGCTTTTCGATATTCAGGAAATATATATTGCTGGTGGCTTCGGAAGTTACATCAATATAGGCAATGTTGTCGCAACAGGAATGGTTGAAATTGAGGAGCAAAAAATTCATAAAATGGGAAATACAGCGCTGATTGGGGCAAAGATATTCCTGTTTTCAAACCCAGAAATAATTGAAGAAATTCTGACAAAAACTACTCATATCAACCTGGAAAGTGATCCTAGATTTCAGGATATCTATGTGGATAAAATGCTGTTTCAATAAAAATCACAAGAAGGGACCTCCTCTCTTGATTAGTAATTCAGTCAAATTCAAGAAGTAATCTTAAAATTCTCTATGTCTGAAGTAATAAAACCTAAAAATTGAAAACTATTGGATAATCTTAACCAAGCTTATCACCGGAACCTCCCATAACACTAGTGTCAGAATTTCTTACATTTGTATCGAAAAAAATGGGTCGGAATGTATATCTACGATAGTTCGTTAATCGGGAAATTGAAAAATGGGGATATTTCTTCGTTTGAGGTTATCTATAAATCGCACTACCGACGTATTTTCCATTTTGCACTTCAGTATCTTCGCAACGAAGAAGCCTGTTCCAACATTATTCAGGATGTGTTTTCTTCCTTGTGGGACAACAAGGAAAAACTGACAATTGAGACCAACCTGAATGCCTGGCTTTTTACCGTGACCAAAAACAGGTGCCTGAAATATATCCGGGATTTAAAATTAGAGAAGCGGCATCTTGGTAATTTGGCTGAGCAACGTATGAGTCTTATTCATGATGCCTTGAACAGTTTGGATACCTCCTCCCTGGCTTTTTATGAGATAGAGAAGCTTATTCAACAGACACTGGACAGTTTGTCTCCGCAATGCCGGAGGGCTTTCGAAATGAGCCGTTTCGATGAAAAGAAATATTCAGAAATCGCCGATGAAATGCAAATTGCACAGAAAACCGTGGAAACGCACATCTCCAACGCCCTTAAAATATTCCGTATCACACTCAAAGATTACCTTCCACTTGTGATTTTTCTCTTCCGCTAAAAATATTTGTAATTTTCACTCAGGGTAAAACCCAACTTATGGATTATACATTACAAATGCCGGAAAATGAAGGAAGAACAGCTTATCGATTTTGTCACTGGAAATATTACCGATCAGTCGGAAATGAAGACTGTTATGGATTGGATCGAAATGAGTCCCGAAAATCGCAAAACATACAATGATATTTTAAATTGCTGGGCACTTTCGGGTATTCAATACGAAAATCCCAATGTGGATGTTGACCTGCCGTTTAGGCAATTCAAGCGCAGAAATTTTAAAGCCCTGATATTTACCGGATATTTGAAATATGCGGCAGCTATCCTGATCTTTCTTTCAGTTGGGGCATTGGTTCAATACATGGTTTCCCAAAAATTCTTCAACCAGGATGTTGCGTGGCAAGAATTGACTGTTCCGTTAGGACAAAGCGCCATATTAGCCATGAGCGATTCAACCAAGGTATGGCTCAATTCGGGAACAAAATTAAGGTACCCTTCAAGTTTTAGCGCTAAATCAAGAGTTGTTGAACTTGATGGTGAAGCTTTCTTTGAGGTTGCTTCCGATAAAAACCATCCGTTTGTTATTAAAACCACAGATCTGGATGTAGAGGTAACTGGAACAAGGTTCAATGTGGATTCTTACGCTGAGAATGAAAAAACGAATGTCACACTTGTTGAGGGGAAGGTGGCAATACAGAATAAAAGCGGAAATACTGTTGCTGAGCTTCTTCCGAATATGAATGCCGAATTCAGTAAATCTGCCGGAATATTAAACCTGAAAAAGGTTAATGTGGAATTTTATACCAGCTGGACAACAGGAACCATTGTTTTCCGGAAGGAATCTTTACGAGAGATAGCAAAGAAGCTGGAGAAATGGTACAGTGTCAAAATTGTGTTCGATCAGGAGAGTATTAAAGATATTGCCTTTTCAGGTTCTATATTGAAAACCAAACCAATAGACCAGATTTTGGAGATCCTCACATATATTTCCAGGATCGGATATCAAATTGAACCCGAAAACAATCAACCAAACGTAATTCACCTTAAACATTTGCCAATGAAAATGAAAAAGTAGAAATCAAAGGGAAAAGGGCCGGAAATATTTGTACTATTCCCGACCCTCATGCACTGACATAAAATGATCAGGCATTCCGATTAAATTTTGAAATGCGAAAAAATTATCCAAAACTTAATGTGTCAAAATTATGAAAAATTTTTATCAATCTTCACCGATCAAGTGGAGATTAACCAAATTATTGCGAATTATGAGAATTACAACGTTACTTCTCTTAATCAGTTTGATGCAAACTTATGCAACGAACTCCTATTCCCAGAACACCAGACTGTCACTGAAAATGGAAAATGCCTCGCTTGAGAACATCTTAAGTGAAATTGAAAAGGTTTCTGAGTTTCGTTTCTTTTATCGGAGCAACGAAATCGATCCAAATGTCAAACATAACGTTGATGCAAATCAGCAAACGGTTGATGAAGTACTCAATTCCCTGCTCAAGGATTCCAATTTGACCTTCAAGGTTTTCGACAAGTATATTGCGATCGTATCGAAAGAAAATGCAAACGAGAATGTTGCAAGTCTTTTTCAACAAAAACCCGTTTCCGGTAAAGTCACCGATCAATTCGGTGCAACACTTCCAGGTGTTTCTGTCGTGGTGAAGGGGACAACTGTTGGTGTCATAACAGACAATAACGGCAATTTTTCAATTTCCAATATTCCTGACAATGCCATTTTGCAGTTTTCGTTTGTGGGGATGAAACCACAGGAAATTGCCGTTGCAGGTAAATCAACTATTAATGTGGTGCTTACTGAAGAAACCGTTGGCATTGAAGAAGTGGTAGCCATTGGTTATGGCACCCAAAGGAAAGTGGTAGCTACAGGTTCTATCGTTTCAACCAAAGGCGCTGAATTGGTTAAAATCCCGGCCCAAAATCTGGCCAATTCACTGACAGGACGCCTTCCCGGGGTTATCATCAATACTCGATCCGGTGAACCGGGATATGACGATCCAACAATATTCATCAGGGGTTTAAGTACTACCGGAAATGCCAATCCTCTTATAATTATAGATGGCGTTGAACGATCAGGAATAGGCAGGTTGAATCCGAATGATATTGAAAATGTGACGGTTTTGAAAGATGCAACTGCTGCTATCTATGGTGCGCGGGCAGCAAATGGTGTGATTTTGGTAACAACCAAACGTGGAACTGACGGAAAATCTCAGTTTGAGGTTAACTTTAATCAGGGATTTACACAGCCTACGAGAACACAAAAAATGGCTGATTCATATCTTTTCGCAAATGTTCAAAATGAATACAGAGCAGCACAAGGATTATCTGCAAAATATACGGATGCCGAGTTACAAAAGTTTAGAGATGGTACTGATCCAGACAACTATCCTAATACAAACTGGCAGGATTTGATGATTAAGACCCTTACCCCAACTCAACGGGCAGATATTTCGGTATCCGGGGGAAGCAAAAAAATGAAATATTTTGTTTCATTGGGAGGACTTAACCAGCCAGGACAGTTTAATTATGGTACTGAAACTTATAAGCAGTACAATTTCAGATCAAATATTGATGTTCAGGTGACAGATTACTTCAAATTTGGCTTTGATTTATCAGGAAGAATGGAAGACCGTCACCGTCCGGTTAATGATCCATTCTCTCATATCATGTTATACCTGCCTATGTGGCAACTTCACTGGCCAGGTACGGATTATTTGTACCCATGCAGAGATGGCCAAAACATAATTAATATGGTTAGCGATGCAGCGGGGTACAGAAATCAGAATTATCGTGGAGTGACAAGTACTTTATCTTTTAAACTCGACCTACCATGGGTCAAGGGACTTTGGGTAGATGGAAGTGCTAACTACGATGCAGGATACAATTTTAATAAAACATGGAATACTCCCTCTTATGTGTACAATAAGAACAGTTTTACGGGAATATATACAAAAACGACAATTGGTTCAGCTAAAGCATCACTGTCTGAAAATTTTGATCAAAGTACATTTATGACAGTTAACGCTAAAATAAACTTTAAGCGTAGCTTTAAAAAACACAATCTGGATGCTATGGCTGGTTACGAACAGCGGCAAACCAATTATGACTATTTAAGTGCTTTCCGGAATAACTTTATTTCTACGGAACTTCCTCAATTATTTGCCGGAAGCAGTGTAGCCAGTGATCAGGGGAATAGTGGCACAGCCTCGACTACAGCAAGGCAAAACTATTTTGGCAGAGCATCCTATGACTATGCAGGTAAATATTTAGCTCAGGCAATTTTCAGGTACGATGGATCGATGAATTTTGCCAAAGATAAACGATGGGGCTTATTCCCCGGATTCTCATTGGGATGGAGATTATCGGAAGAATCATTTATGAAAGGAGTGACCTTTATTAATAATTTAAAAATCAGGGCATCCTATGGTGAAATGGGAAATGATCAGGTAAGTTCTTATCAGTATTTGATGAGTTATGGCTACAATACAAATTACAGCAATGTAATTGGGAACAACGATGTATCAGGTTTGACCCAGAGTGGTGTGCCTAATCCTGATATAACCTGGGAGGTAGCCAAAACATCGAATCTCGGATTGGAAGCCACCCTTTGGGATAATCTTTTGGGCGTAGAATTTGATGTTTTCAAAACAAGACGGTCCAATATTCTGACAACGCGCAATGCCGTTGTCCCCGATTATACCGGATTAGCTCTTCCATCACAAAACGTGGGTATTGTCGAAAACAAGGGGTTCGAGTTGCAACTGTCGCATATCAATAATAAACATGCCATAAAATATAGTTTAACCGGAAATTTCTCCTTCGCAAGGAACAAGGTCATTTATGCTGATGAGGTGCCAGCAGCTGAACCGTATCAGTTAGCCACTGGTAGGCCTATTGGTTCAGCCTTATATTACAATGCAATAGGCATTTTCCGCGATCAGGCACAAATTAACAGCACTCCACACCTGGTAGGGGCAACACCCGGGGATATCATATTTCAGGATGCTAACAACGACGGTGTGATTAATAGCAGGGACCAGATAAGAATTAATGAAACGAATGTCCCTCAAATCGTTTATGGTTTTACGACATCATTCAGTTATAAAGGGTTTGACCTATCGGCATTATTTCAGGGACAGGCAAATGCAATATTTTATTCCAACTGGTTTGGAAGATTTAATTCCGACGTAGGAAATTTTTTCACTGCACGTGCTGAGGGTCGTTGGACCCCACAAAATATAGAAGGTACAATGCCTCGAAATGATTATGGCGGGAACAGTAATCTTGTACAATCTACTCAATGGTTAAAAGATGCAGGTTTCTTACGATTGAAAAATCTGGAACTTGGCTACAATTTGCCGAAACGTATCACTGAAAAATTAAAAGTTCAGGGATTTCGGATTTTTGTCAATGGCTTTAACCTGTTTTACTTGTATGACCATTTGAAAGATTGGGGGCAGGATCCGGAAGCTAATAATACTACCTTTTATTATTCTCAACAACGTGTTTTGAATATGGGATTCAACTTAACTTTTTAAAACTAAAAAAGATGAAAAAGATAATATACCTGATTGTAGCAGCGTTGGCGCTAACTTCATGCAAGGATATCCTTGACCTTAAACCATTGGATAGAATTTCTGAAACCAGTGTTTGGAATGATCAGTCGCTGATTGAATTGTATGTAACAACCAATTATCATGCAGTTGAACACGGATTTTACCAGGGGGGTATTTGGGGGGGAGCAATAAGTGGTGAAATTAATAGTTCATCAAATGCGAGCTTCGTTTTGCAAGGTAGCTTAACCTCCGATAATGTTACCTCTGTTGATCCAAGCGATTCGTACCTTAAGATAGGTACCCCTCCGGGATTAAATTATTGGAAATCAGCCTATAGTTATATCCGGAACATCAATGTTTTCTTTACAAAAATAGATGATGCGCCAATAGACATTGCAGTAAAAAACAGGTTGAAAGGAGAGATGAAATTTATTCGGGCTTTCACCTATGCCAATTTGATCTGTAGGTATGGCGGGGTTCCAATCATTGACTATGTATTTGCTTTAAACGACGACTTTACTAAAGTATCAAGGGCTTCGTACGATGATTGTGTAAATTTCATCATCAAAGATCTCGACGATGCGATTGGTTTATTGCCCAACCAACAAACCGGCGCTTTGCTGGGACGGGTTTCCGGAGACGCAGCAAGGGCATTGAAATCCAGGGTATTGCTATATGCAGCAAGCCCTTTAAATAATCCGGCCAATGATCTGGCAAAATGGACCAAAGCAGCAACTGCTGCTGAAGCGCTTTTAAATTCCGGTTATGCTTTGTACAATAATTACCAAAACCTGTTTTTGCCCGGGGCCATCACTAGTAATAAGGAAATAATCTTTGCAAGGTATTTTACTCAGGCAAATTGTCATTATACGCATTTTTGGTGTGGCCGAAACGCAGATAATGCAGGGGGTTTTGCAAATGCACCAACACAAAACATGGTGGATGCGTATGAAATGGTTAACGGTGAACTGCCTTATTTAGAAAATGGGAGTATTAATTCAGCTTCAGGTTATGATCCTCAAAATCCTTATGTAAATCGTGATCCAAGATTTGAAGCTTCTATTCTGCATGATGGTTCTGTCTGGAGGGGTAGAGTGACAGAAACTTTCCAGGGAGGAATAGATTCGCCTGGAAGTTCTATGTCGCCATGGAATGCTTCTTTGACATCTTATTATCTTAAAAAGTTTGTACAACCCGAACTTATACCTGCTGGTGATATTAAGGCGTCAAGCATTAATTCAACTTCTCCATATGTATTCTTCAGATATGCCGAGATACTATTAAACTATGCCGAAGCCAAATTTGAATTGGGCGATGAGGTAAATGCACGAAAATATATCAATATGATACGCTCCCGTTCAGGAGTTGATATGCCCCCGGTAACTGCTTCAGGTCAAGAATTAAGGAAAAAAATACAGAATGAACGCAGGATCGAACTTGCTTTTGAAGGACATCGTTTCTTTGATGTCCGCAGATGGAAAATTGCAACGACGACTGAGATTAAGAATGTTATGGGTATGAAGATAATAAAGCTTGGGGACGGATCAAAAACATATACCCCTTTTCAAATTTTGGAACGCCATTTCTCCGATAATCTTTATCTTGTTCCAATTGCACGAATAGAAATTGATAGAAGTTTAGGGGCATTAAAACAAAATCCAGGTTATTAAATTTTTAAGGAAATGTACTATCCTGAGCGATGAGCTCAGGATAGTACATTAGGTTAATCTGCTAAATGAATTGATTCATTCATTCCATTTGGACTAAATTACTGTTGCACCTTATTTTATAGATAATCAGGGGTAAAACTAATGCGTTAAACATCTTAACGCACCTAAACAACTTTTGCATTCTGTCGGCTCGTCCCCTGTTCAAATAATCCAATCTTTATATTTAAATAGTACTTAAATATGAAATATAATCGTCGAAAATTCATTAAGACTGGTAGTATCTTAATCGGAAGTTATTCCGTTGTAAAGGCTTCTGAACCATGGTTTGACAAGAAGTCAAAGGTTTGGGATGAAATCAGAGAAACCACTCTTTCAAATTTGCGTTGCGAATACTTAACTGATCCGTTGGGGATTGATACAGATCATCCGAGGTTTTCCTGGGAAATAATTGATTTTCGGAGGGCAGTTCGCCAGACGGCCTACCAGGTTCTGGTTGCCTCTAGTCTAAAAGCGCTCAAGCGCGATGAAGCGGATCTGTGGGATACTGGACGTGTGGAATCTGATGTAACCATTCAAATTGAGTACAATGGAAAGCCGCTGGCTTCCAGCACAGTGTGTTTTTGGAAAGTACGGGTTTGGACCACTGCATTGAAGAGCATGGAAAATGGAAGTGACTGGAGCAAACCGGCACTGTTTTCTGTTGGTTTACTTCAGGAGATGGACTGGAAGGCAAAGTGGATCACTGCCCCCGATTTTATTTCCGATAGTCCGATGCATGTCGGATACATGTCGTTGAAAGTTAATGATCCCAATGACCAAAAATGGGTTCAAATTGACTTAGTCACCCAAAAGAACATTAATGGCATCCGTCTTCATCGTGCCGCAGGCAGGCGAGGCGTTTATCCCAATGGAGGTGAACTTTCACCTAGCTATGACTTCCCGTTGCGGTTCAAAATAGAGGTTTCCGATTATGAGGACATGAGTGTAAAATCGATGGTTTCCGATTATACAAAGGAAGATGTCGTGAGTCCTGAAAAGGAACCGTTTAATATCCGGTTTACGGAGGTGAAGGGAAGATATGTACGCCTTACATCGTTGAAACAGAGGGTCGTTTTGAAATTGGCGGGAATGGAAGTTCTTCATGGAGAAACCGATTTGGCAAAAGGGTGCAAGGCAACGGCACTCGATTCTTACGAGGATATTGCTGCCGGTTTCGGCATTTCTCTTCTGACTGCAGGTAAAACGCAATATGACGGGGGGAGTCGCCGCAGGCTTCGACCTGCGCCTTTGTTGCGCGGCGAGTTTGTTTGCAAAAAGCCTGTAAAACGTGCCATAACCTACTCCACGGCGTTGGGTAATTACGAATTACGCATCAATGGAACCCGCATCAGTGATACATATATGGCACCGGGTTATACGCAATATAACAAACGTGTTCCCATACAGACCTTTGATGTGACCTCCGTGTTGCATGAGGGGGCGAATGCGGCCGGAGCCATACTGGCCGATGGTTGGTACCGTTCACGATACAGGTTGGATGGCTACGACCAATTCAAAGATTTTGCTCAGGGTAGATTTGGGGACATTATACCAAGGTTTTTATTACAGATTGAGATTGAATATGAGGATGGCACACGCGAGATCACCGGTACCAATGAAACTTGGTCCTATACTTTTGAAGGACCTTACCGTAAAACGAGTATGTACGATGGGATTATTTACGATTCCCGGTGTGAACTCCCGGGCTGGAACGAGCCTGGTTACCATGGTGAAGGTTGGAAATCTACAGTGGTCTCGAAACCAGCATGGAAATTGCACCTCTGGCCGCAAACTGTTCAGCCAATAATCTGCAGGGGCAAGTTCAAGCCTTTATCCTTAAAGCAAACACCTTCTGGTAACTGGATATGTGATTTTGGTCAGGGTGTTGGAGGCGTGTGCCGGGTTACCTTGGATGGCGCTGCGGGCACTAAGGTCAAACTGCGCCATGCCATGGCGCTGAACGAAGACGGATCACTCTACACCAAAAACCTTTGGGGCGCCTATGACAACGGCGATGTTTATATTCTGGCCGGGAAAGGCCCCCAGACTTTTACGCCAGACTTCACGTTCCACGGTTTCCGCTATGTTGAGATCAGTGGTCTTGTGTCTTCCGTAAACCTAATTGATATCACAGCACTAATGATCTCAGACAGCTGTCCGGTAACAGCAAATTTCGAGACGTCCGATTTGAGATTAAATAAGTTATGGAGTGCCGTATCAATGACCTTTCTGTCCTGTCTGAAAAGTTCGATGGCGGATGTAGCTGATCGAGACGAACGATGGGGTTGGATGGGAGATTGTG
>Ga0265297_10008672_pt1 | contig 13456 bp, 12 predicted proteins | sample Munlanlwell13791_FD_192502 | JGI IMG/M metagenome (GOLD analysis project Ga0265297, IMG submission 192502) | Leachate microbial communities from a municipal landfill in Southern Ontario, Canada - Leachate well 137-91 | ecosystem: Engineered > Solid waste > Landfill > Unclassified | place... | reverse complement strand
ATTTTATAACCTTATCTACGTAGCTACTATAGAGCCAGTCAGGACGTACGTATTGTTCTTTCTGTGTTGCGTTTTTAGCTAATATAAAAATATACTGTCCATGATTTTTATATGAACTTCTCTCGTCTATATCTATATTCTCGCCATAATAAGGATGCACATCTCGCGTGAATATTTTTTCTATTTCAAAGCCAAGTTCGCCAAGAAGCTCTTTTAATTCCTCTACAGTATACTCTCTATTATGTCTGCCATAAGAGCCATTAGCAGAGTAAGGATCGTAGAAATTTTTACCATTTAAAACTTTTACCACGTTCTCGTGTCGTACAGCATTAGGAGTGGTGAGAATCATATATCCATTAGGTTTAATACTTTTCTTCACATTCAAGAGAGCTGCCATAGGGTCATTAGTCATATGTTCTAATATCTCACAGAAGAAAACAAGATCGAACTCTTTATCATATGGCGTCTCATTTTCTATATTAAAATGACTGAAAGCTAAAGGAATAACGCCAGCGCCATTTATCTCTTTTACTTCCTGTATTCCTCCTGCACCAAACGTAGATCCGAAATAATTAGCAAATCTCATATGTAGTTTAGTATGTCTGAGCAAGAGCAGGCTTAAGTAATAAGGGTTAGCTCCAAGTTCTAAAGCTTCGCCTTCCTGGATTGGAATTAAATCCATTGTATAAATCAAGCGCTTGAGGGACGTGTTCAAATATCCCATCATAGCATCTACTGGGGCGTCGGCTACGCAAAATTTAGAAAGTAAATTTCTTACTTCTCTTTCATCCAACATTTATAGCCTCCAGTCTGTTTTTCATAAGCTGGCCGACCGTAGTGAAGTTATAATTAGCTAACATGTCTTTACGAGCTTTTTCGCCCTTTTTTATTGCCTCTTCGCGGTTTTCGTATACATGCCTCATTAAGTCTCTGCAATGTAATGTATGAGGTTGAGCCCAGTTTTGATTCCCATTATATAATCCGCACCAAGGCATATGAGCTACGGGGACTTCGTGGCAGTCTATTAAGTATGAATTAGATTCATTCATAAAATCTAAGTGAGAGGAGTAATTTGTAGCTATACAAGGCTTACCCATTAGCATAGCCTCGGCATAAGGCATACCAAAACCTTCGGCCCGGGTAGGCAGAACAAAACAATCCCCAAGAGCATTAAGTCTTATCATATCTTCTTTAGGTAAAATATTACCTATAAAATATACAGGGGGATAATTCTGCATATTCATATCTATCTTCATTCTTTGGATTTCGCTTTTTATGATATTCTGTTCGCTTTGGGAATCGTTGGAGCGGTACGACTTTATTATCAGAACTACTTTATCATTAGAAGTAAACGCTGCATAATAAGCTTTTAAAAGCCCCAAAAAATTCTTGCGTTCCGTCCATTGCCCTATAGCATAAAATTTATAAGCATCAGGGCCCAATCCATCTATCTTCAAAGGTTCTATTTTAGGATCGTATTCACTTATATCGAGAGGAGTAGGCATTACAGTTATAGGAATTTTTATGCCGTCTCTTTTATATGTCTCCGCGTTCCATTTGCACGAAGCCCAAATTTCCTGCATGAAAGGAGTGTTCTGTATCCAAAGTTCCGGAGTTTTACTTGTCTCCCAGTAAGGAAACGAAATATTATACTTAAGTTGTTCGTGGAACTTTTTGCAGTGTTCCATACCTACATGCATTATAACGAATTGATAAGGTATAGATCTATCTACTAAAGACTTAACTATCTCTCCGGTCTTACCGTAATCAGTTCTTGCTTTGTCCCAACTAACCACTTTAACAGTAACGTCAACTCCTGCTTTATGAAGCGCCGCGATACAATTTCTATTAGCTTCTGCGTATCCAGAAGGATCAAATACGGGACCTATGTACTTTACACCTATTCTTTTAGTCACTACATTACCTTTGCTTTGGTGATTAATTCTTGTTTTGATTTTAACGCGGCTTTAATAAAAACTTCTTTCCATTTCTCACAAACATTTTGCCAGCTGTTATCTATACAAAACTGTTTGGCGTTTTTCTTTACCTCTTCAATTTTAGGATCGTTACTCTTAACCATATTATATACCAGATCCATTTTCTCGACAAGGTCTTCTACGTTAGTTTGAGGTCTGAATCCTGAAGAATCAACTACTGTCATATTAGAAAGAATATCACCTGACTTTACTAGGAAGCCGCGCTCGGAATTTTCTCCTAAGATCTCAGCGAGAGAAGTATTATTGGGGCCTATATAGATACACTCGGACGACATGCATTCTGTGGTCGTCAAAGACCATCCTTCACCTAGGGTAGTACTCACAAATGCGTCCGCAGCATTGTAAACCATATTGATATACGAGTCTGTGTAAGCAGGGTTCTTATAAATACCCATCGGCATATTTACGCACTTCTCGCTAAAGTTTAAATCCGCAGCAATCTGAATAAGATTCAGTCCGTTATCTATTGGGTCCGCGTGGATATATAATATGTTGTCCTGATGTTTTTCCCTAAAAGCCCTATAAGCTAACAGGGTCCTTGCTATATCTTTTCTTAGACTATTTCTATTTACATTAACGAATAAGAACTTATCTTCGGGGACTTTAAGTATATCTCTTCGAAATACCTTTATGACATCTCTGTCAGGTATTTTATGATAAACACTTCCATCTACTCCATGATAGATATACGTAAGCTTTTCAAAGACTTGCGGCGGGAGAGTTTTCTTGCACTCGTCCATAGCAAATTTAGTATACGTCACAGGAAAGTCTGCGGCTTCTACCATTCCCATATGTTGCTTTTGTAAGTGACAATCAATAGGAAAGTAGTAGACTAAAGAGAAGTGCTTTCTTTTATTCCCTGCGAGATTAGCCTGAATCTGAACTAACTTTTCAGCTACATGACTTACCGAAAAACTATCATTAATGATAAAAATAACATCATATTTCCCGGACTGAGCGAATTCAAGGAAGGCTTTAGAGCCGTATGGGTCTTTGGAGTCTTTTAGAATTGCAGGGACTATTTGGTAGGGGAACTCTTCTCTGTTGTAAAAATCGCCGAAAAAATTTATGGCGAACTGATCAAATTCAAAAAGCCCGGTCGAGTAAACATGCTTGAGGATATTACGAGCTACATTCCCAAACCCCGTTCTTGCTGTTACGGAGTCTGACCATACCAGTACGTTGTACTTTTCCATATTACCCTTTCTAAAGTATGTCAGCTTTTACTATATCTGTTGCTATTTGAAGTGTTTTAATTTCCTGTTTATAACCTACGCTTATCTTTCCTAACCTGCCTAATATATTCTTAGTAAGGTCGAATATTGTATCTTCGTTGAATGTTCTCATGCATGCCATTGCGCTTTGGCAATTACCGTACCAACAAGGATAACACGCTAATCTTTTCCCGCCTTCTATAGCTATGATGTTTTTGTAGAGACTCACCCTCGAAGGAGCATATGTAGGACCAAATATTGCCACCCCAGGCTTCTCCAGAGCCCCTGCAACGTGTAGAAGGCTTGAGTCTGGCACAATGACCATATGACACTCATTAATGACTGCAGCGACCTGTCTGATGCTGTAGTCCTTCATTTCCGTAACTCGATCAAAGCTCCATCTGGTTTTATACTTATTTGAATAGGTAAAGACTATAATAAACGCATTTGGATATTCATTAGTTATCTTAGCTATGGATCTTTTTATGACATTTATGTCAGGGTCTCTTCTGTCTGTAGAAGAGTTGGCTTGCACGCCTATTATTATTCTGGATGGACTTTTGGTTATGCCGATTTTTTCTATGAATTTCTTAGCCCACTTCTGCTCTTCGTCAGTTACTACATAGATAGGAAGATAAGAAGAAGGAGAGACTCCCGCATGCTCGGCAAATATTTCCATTCTTGAAGGAGGAGTAGATTTAGGCTGTTCTAGAGCAACACAAGGACAAGTCATTCTGGAAAATATATCAAAGCCAGCTTCTCTTACAGCTTTTGAATTTTCTATCTTATCTATAAAAGGGTTATTTAAAAGGATGTCTTTAAGTGAGCCGTTTAAGTAAGAAGGGTCTACCGCGAATGTAAGGTGGCACCCGGGAAACATTTCCTTATATCCAAGACAAGTAGGAGTGATCATTAAGACGTCGCCTATACCGCCCCTATCTCTATGGACACATACAGATATTTTCTTCTTACCTTCGATAATGTCTTTTAGTCTGGCCGGTTGGAGATTTAATGAAACTGATTCATTGCTGTCCCTATTAGGCTTCAGTACGCCCGGTTTGCTTGGTCTCACTATCCCACCTATCAATCTATTGTTCATATGCTTGTTGCTATCGTGCAGCCTCTTGCTATTGTATAAATGCCGTTTTTAGTTCTTTCTACCGAAGTAGGATTGAACTGTAGAGGAGTACTCGTTAGTTGGTTTTTGAACACTTCTACAAAACCGTCTATTAGGGATGTCCCGCCAGCTATAACTACAGGCATATCTCTTAAATTATTAAGGTTCTTATTCTTTAGAGCGTTGACTGTATAAGCTACGGAGTACTCTATCATTCTTTTATAATAGCCAGCTATAGCTAGATGGAGATCGTCAGAATCGTTTGGTTTGAATATGTTAACGCCGCCTTTTTCTTTTTCCATCTGGACTACACTGTCTTTAAGATTAGTGGCAATCGCGGCATTTCTATCAACCCAGTCTCCTGAACGAACTACTGAAAAAGTAAAGATTTCTTCGCCTTCAGCTACGATAACTATATTAACCATACCGGCACCGTAATCAAAAACCATACCAGTAAGGTCGTTATCTAAGAGTTCAGAATAAGCAACTGCGGTAGCTTCATTTAAAGCCTCAGCATCATACCCTAAAGCTGTAAGCCAAGTCTTCATAAAGTCCTGGTGGTAGCCAACTGAGAAGTCTTCCGAGCTTTCGTCTACAGGTGCCGCCGGGATAGAATAAATAAGCTTCTCGCCTTTAGCGATAGGTTCCCCCACAACATCTTTTATAAGTGCTTTTAGAACAGGGAATGCATCCTTCTGACCCGGAGAAAGGACTCCACGTTTCATAGGTCTTTCCGCGGATTCATTCTTTTCTATAGCTTTTCCGATTGCATCTTCGCCAAGAACATAGAAGGTATTAGTTTCGGAGTCCTTATAAAACTTTTTCCCTGCAAGACCCTTCTCAATCATAGATCCAGCTAAAGGAGTAGAGGGTTTAATTTTAAAATATGCGTCGCGGATTAAAGAATACTCAACCCCGTTTTCCTTTTCCCTTCCAGAGATAATAGTAGCGGTCCCAATATCAAGACCGCATCCTGCTTTTAACCCCATACTATTTACCTTTCTTGAATCTTCTGAGTTTTTCTTTTTGCTCTTCGATTGCGTCATCTGTTGATTCCTTTTCTACTTCGACTCCAATAAAACTAACTTTACTTTTAGCCCCAAGGACCATAATTGTATCGTCGGTCTTCGGAACTTCTATTCCATCCTTAATCATATTTTGTATGTTACCAGAAACGCTTAAGGATTGCAAGTACTTTTTTATCTCTATTTTAACTTCGGCGGCTATCTTAGAAGCAAGATCCTGGATTTCTTTATCTGACATATCAGATTTAACCCCGAATTCTTTATTTAAATTCGGGAGATTAATCCTTACCTGTTGCATTTCTTCTCCTCTTCCAGGAATAAAACTCCTGACGAGCTTGCCTCCCTTAAGTTTGTAGTTAAACATTAAACCTTTTAATATTTTGCAAATTAAATCAAACACTTACAATATGCTTATAATGGTCGTTGATGTACCGTCGCACTCCATTAATATCTCGCAGATAGGCATATCTTTAGACATAACAAGCTGAACTCCGGAAGCAATCTGGAACGGACTCATAGATAAGTCTGTATCTTCATCCCTATTGAACCATACTCTAAGATCGTCTGTCCCAACTATGGTAACTTCTTTAGCCCATCTGCCGAGATCAGCCTCGCAATCAATCCTAAAACCATTCCCGGAACCTCCGGAAACAGTTATAGTATAGTTCTGATAGCGCTTAACCATATCCATTCCGTTATATACTGGATAACTAACTGTAGTTACTGACATTTTTAAATTCTCCTTTTGTGCCTATCTGCACATTTTTATTATAACATCATTTTATTCGACAGCAAGTTCGAACTCACGCCTGAATTCATCGTCTTGCATAACCCTAATAACGCCAGAAGAGTACTCCAATATCCACATACCGGACGAAACAAATTTAGATGTCAGCCCCATCAGTACACCACCTTCATAATATGGTATATAAACATTCCCCTCTTCAGTCACCTGTATAGCTTTAACGGTCGTCCTTTTATATTCAGGAGCTGAAAAAATTGTACTTACGTCTAATATATCTAGCATAGTCCCTCCTTATATATACTCTATTGTTAACGATCTAAAATAAAAAGAAGCTATATTTGCATCATATATTCTCATAAAAACTATATGGTATTTACTCATATAGCTTTTTAAGCCTTGATGTCCTTCGTAATTATGCCACGCTGAATCTTGCGCATCATACAAACTAACACACCCATTTTGTTTTTTAAGTTTATAAGTACGTACACCTGTTCCTGCTAATGCTGTGCCTGTGTACTGTAGCGAGAATGCGTCATTTCCATTATTTGAATACATATATGATTGTAACTGTGTCAAAGTAGTACTGGCATCGTATATATTAGCCATAATAGGTATGTGATTTGATTCGGTCAATTCTCCTATAATAACGCCGCCACGATTATTTATATGAGTGACATCATATTTAAATTCAAGAGTTAATATGTAATCAGGAGATTTTATAGGTATAATAAACGCGCCAGTATTTAAATTGACTCCTGCTATTGTAGGTAACCAACCTTCTCCCGCAACATTAGCCCAAGTACCGACTACTGGAGCGGTCGCCCCAAAATATAAATTAGTTGGGAACCGTGTAGTGTCATCATTAAAGACTAATCCCTTAGCTTTACAAGCACCTTTTATAGTCTCCGTGTTTATAAAGTCAAAAGATAAATTTTTAGGTTGTGGTATATATGTCATTATATTTCACTATTCACTAAATAAGTTATATCTAATTTTTGAATGTATACGGGCGCCAAATTAACAGCCGCATATTTATAAATAGCTATATAGATATAATTATACGAGTAAGAGCATATAGCGTTTTGATGACCTTTATAATCGTGCCACGCATTGTCATAATCATCATATATAGAAATAACGCTATTAACGGATTTTATCTTGTATAATCTGTCTCCGGTCCCAGCTAAAGCACTACCTGTATATTGAGTAGTTATCGTATCGTCTCCATCATTTGTCCTTAATAAACAGATTAATTCAGAAGCTCCAGCATTCGCATCATAGATTACCGAATAAAATCCAACATGATTAGACTGCGTAACGGCTCCGAGTTGGATAGCCGCTTCTTCCCCAACAGCTGTCGGAGAATAGCTTAGATATAGATCAGCCTGCCAGTTACCTTTGTCCAATGACGTGATTATTCCAGATATTTGCGTGTCGGTCTGACCGCTAGATGTCCATCCAGTACTTGCAGTATGTGCCCATGTGCCAGAGAAGGCAGTCATACTTGTTATCCCTAAAGAAGTAGGGAATAAACACCCTGCGTCATCATGAAAATAAATTCCACCAGCATTACATTTAGCCTTAGTGTTATACTGAGTGCCTGTAAAGTCAAAAGACTTATTGATTGGATTTGGATAATAACTCATACTATACCGTAATTGATCCCGTCCGTTGTTAGTATAACTGCTCCATAAGACTCTTCGATAGTAAAAGTAGATTGTCCATCAATGGTTTTTCCGTTAGCGTCTAAAATAATTCCAAACTGATTTGCATGCCCACAAAAATCTTTTACTCTTAAAAAATCCCCGGCATGCCCAGAAGTAGTAGGAAGAGTCAAAGTCCTATCGGCAGTTAGATCGGTATAACAAATCAATTCCCACCAGGAAGGAGTCGCATAGTCCGCGTCATTTATACCCGAATAAGTAAAACGAGTCGTATCAACATAAGTCTTAATTGCTTTTTCGGTTGGAACGACCGAGTCTGAATCTCCTGACAAGGTTCCGTCAGTAGAAAATTCGTTTACTGAAGCGCCTGTTGCTAAAGTAAGTGCTCCGTCAGACCCTAAAGTTACGTTATCCAACCAACCATTTAATTCTGTATATTCGCCGCTTGTTAGATGGTAATACTGATCAGATGTCCCGCCTTGAATACCAGTTAAGTTATTGTGAGGAGTTGCTCCACCTACAGAATCATCAACGTACTTCTTAGTTACTATCTGATGGTCAGTAGTAAATGTTTTGCCATCATTATAAGATACTATGCCGGTAAAGGCTCTAGTGCCGTCTACCAAACTATATTGAGTATGATCATCATCAGTAAGACCAGTTAAATTCCCATGGTCAGACGCAGCAGCCATAGTAAATACATTTGTAAAGGCAGACTCGACTGCAATAGGGGCGTCTACGCTTTTCTTAATAATAATCCTACCTACCAAAAGCCCAATCTCACGTATATGTACGGGTAGATTAGAAGGAGATTCTACGATCTCGGCTTCTGCGGCTGTATTATATTGAGCTTGGGGATATACAAGAGCTACCCCCGGCGTCCCATTATTCATTTCTCCGTACACCCAGACATTACAATATTTATTATTGTCCATTGTTTGGAGAGTAGTCTGAGTGACATCATTCCATTGAGTAACCGAATACTGCGTAACGTCACTGACCTGCCAGCCGGTTCCCGCTTTATACCAGTAGTATTCTACCGTACCAGATACATTAGTATCTATGCCAGCAAAATCAACCTCGTTTAAAGTAACCCAAATAGTACCGGCAGAGACAGCTATATTTCTAGTCCCAGTGACAGAAAGAATAAGACCGCCTACCGTTGCATCGCGCCTGATATAACCAAAGCTTCTTAATGCTTCAGCTACATTTGTCATCCCGTCCGTAATCCACCATGGAGAGTAGCCGATATAAATTTCTTCCGCGCCATTTATAGTTTCATTGACTATTCGACCTAGAGGAAATTCGGAATCAAAATCCCAATTATAGCTTGTTCTGGAAACTACTTGCGGAGTACCCGAGTTATATTCTACGCCTATGTATCTTATAGAGTCTGCGGGGATTGTTATATCTGCAGGAGCAGGCCAATCAAAAAACATTAGCTGAGCATTATCATCGTCTGTAGCTTTTATAAACCCAGTGCCTGCCGTAACTGCGACTTTACTAGAACCGGCATCTGTAATAAGTCCGCCGGTCTTTCTTCCACAAGAACCAAACGAATTACAAAAATCATTAATAGTCGAATAAGTAGGGGTGCCTAAAATCTGGTTGGGTATCTTAACACCATCTTCGTCTATTATAAGTTTAGTGTCAAGTCCGGATGCCATGAACCTGATATCACTACCAGATTTTCGCGTAGAGATAACTATACCATCAGCCGCCGCACCAAAATCTCCGGTATCTCCAGCTTGTAAAACAATTCTATTGGCTAATGCGGAAGTAGGGTTATTAATAGAAGTAGTATAGAGACCGCCAATTTGCCCCTCGTCGTTTTCTAAGATCAGGCCAGTTAATGCACTAGACCCAGCGTTTGGATTAGATAGTATTGTAATGGCAGAATCATTCTCGTCAGACGAAACTTTAAAGTCTACCCCGGCTGCTAAATTAAGCTTTACATTAGAGCTATCAAATAGTAACTCCGCGTCATCCCCGGCTCCTAGAACTACGCCAGCATTATCACCCAAATGAATAGTACCATCTGTTTCTAAAGTAACATTATCTAGCCATGCGTTTACTTCAGTGTACTCTCCGGAAGTCATATGGTAGTACTGATTAGTAGTACCACCTTGTAAGCCAAGTAAACTATTATGGTTTGTAGTTAATCCAGCAATAGCAGTGTCAACATAAGTCTTGGTAGCCTTCTCTGTAGGAACAGCAGAGTTTGAATCGCCACTTAAAGTAACATCCGAGGAAAACTCGTTAATTGAGACTCCGGCAGCAAGCTGCATAGAGCCATCAGCCCCGAGCGTAACGCTATCCAGCCAATCAGTAAGCTCAGTTACATTGGTAATAACTTTATTATCAGTACTCAGTCCTATTGTTTTTATAGGCATAATTTACAACAGTTTATTTACGTCGAATAATATATCATTAACCGTTTTAGTCTCAAGTTCTATAAGGACTAAAACCTTCTTCCGCGCAAGTTCAAGATCAGCCATTTGTTTATCTAGAAGCTCTATTTGAGCTTTGTGTGAGGCTAACCTCTCATCTATCTTTTTTAACATATCTGTTCTGTCTGACATAGCTACCTCTTTTGAAAACTTAACTCTTCTATGACAACCCAATACCTTTTTATCATAACGAACTTATCGCCGGGAGTTATTGTAATAATAATTTTATCCCCTTCTTTTAAAGTCTCATAATAGTTTACAAATATCATATCGTTCGTAGTGGTATAATCCGAAAGTACATTCTCTCCAGCTTGAACATTAAATCTGCAAGAGTCGCCATCTTTTTCCACATATACTTTAATTTCGTATTCCCCGTCAGTCTTAACAGCAGGAGCGACAAGAAATGGGAGTTCCTTAGAAGTATCCGCGGGGATGTTTAAAGGTTCGCCAGTATACTTATACACTTTCTCAATTCTGGATCTTGGATCTACTTGAGTTTTTCCTATAAATAACTTGTCAGTTTCAATAAGTCTATTTGAAAGTGCGTAGGCCTCTTCTAAAACCTTTAGCCGTTTCTCGTGGTCAAGAAAATCTTCTCTGGACAACTGATCTAATATGGCCTCTAAGGGCTTCCTTATCCCTAGAAACTCTAATGGATCGCCATTAAATGTTTCATGGCGTTTTGTCTGTTCATTCATTACAACTAATTTTGCCATACTAATCCTTTATATAACAGTAGGAGTTAAAATCCTGACAGCCATCTCGTCTGTCGATTTAGATATACCAACTCTTAAAGAGACGTCCCCAGCTGTATAACTTGATATATCTAATGTAGCTGTACCGTCTTTCGCAAGATAATAAACCTGTCCGGCAGTTAAACCAGCTAACCCAGTGACTAACCCTTCTACGCACACGTTTATATTCTCTCCTGAGGCCACGGTAGCCAAAGCCATCCCAACTGTCGTGTCGCATGTGTCTATATCATCCGCGCTCGCTACGGCAACTCTATCATCCTGCCCCGAAACAGAATATACGAAGTCTCCTGCTGACACTGATTCGTATGCCACATAAGGTATAACTGTAGACTTCGCGGAAGCTGCTAGCGCACTTGTAGTCACATAAGTTACAACCGCCTTTTCTGTTGGAATAGCTAAATCGGAGTTCCCAGCCATTGTCCCATCTGAACTAAACTCATTAATGCGGACGCCGTTCTCTAATTGAACCCCACTATAAGTAGCGTTTAAAGAGTCGTGATAAGTTGCCCCGCCATCTTTTTGTTTAAAGACGATGTCCTGGCTTGACCCTTCGGTGTCTATAAGTATACCGTTCCCATCATACCCCATTGCCCCGCCGTCAGAGACTAATACAACTCTGTCTCTAAATGTGGCAGAAGTATGATCCGCCGGGTAGCCTAATACGCCTCCTAAAAGTCCATTAGAATTAGTAACAGACAGACCCGCGACTGCTTCTACACCAGACCCAGTATTAACTACATTAATGGAGTATGGCGCAGCAGAATTACCACTTAGTGTCATTTGTCCATCAGTGCCTAAAGTTACATTATCTAACCAGCCATTTAGTTCTGTATATTCGCCAGACTTTAAGTGATAATATTCATTCGCTTGGCCGCCCTGGAGACCAACTAAATCATTATGCGTATCTGGTATCTGCGCGTCTACATAAGTTTTTACGGCTTTTTCAGTCGGGACTGCAGAATCACTATCTCCAGCTAACGTACCGTCTGTAGAGAATTCGTCAATCGTTGCGCCGGAAGCTAAAGAAATGCCGCTTGAAGTTATAGTAGCTAGAATAGTCAAATCCGTTAGCTCTTGCCATTGGCCAGAAGTGACATGATATCTATCGTTTAATGCGCCGCCAGTTAATCCGTCCAAGCTGTTATGGTCGACTATATGCTCAGCTTCAATTACTCCTGACCCGGCATTAATTCGAGTTACGATCATATTAACGCCGCCCTCAGTATCTACCTGAGTAGCTGTTACATTATGAGGATTAGTATAGTCTGTTATATGGACTTGGTGCCCCGAAGCTATTTCCTGTAAGGCTCCTTCTGCATTTGAGGAAGAATAGTACCACCCAGAATCTACTATACTTACTCTTGTGGCAGGAACGTCATCTGCGGTTTCAGCTAGGACCTGAGGGATTGTTACATGATGAGGATTAGCTAAATCAGCTAAGTGAGCTGCCAGTCCGGAAGTAGTGACTGTAGATACGTTATATAAGCCTAGATCTAAAGCTCCTATAGCAGTTTCGAGAGAAGTTCCATTTGTTACATAATGAGTAGTGGAATAAGCCGGGGAAAAATCTGTCGCATCAGCTTGTCCTGTGAATAGTTGTATATTCCCAAGGACATTAACCCCCGCGGTTAGTCCTTCTATATCAGTATAAGCATAACCCCATGGGTTAGAAGCTGATTTTGTACCAGTTCCTTTTGTAGAAACTAAAAGATCTTCAAGGCTATCTGCTCCGCCAGTATATAATGGAGTTAATGCGGTCGTCCATGCCGCCGTACCTTTTAGCTCTTTAACCTTGTATCTTATATTATTAATGTCGTCGTTTAAATTAGATGGAGTCCCGTCCCATGCATCTACTAAGCCCGTAATACCTACTTTAGATGCTGTTATAGGATCAGACATACCTGTCCCGGCAACTATATCATCATTAGAGATAAGATGGATTAAGGTTATGTCAGAATCCCAAGTTCCGCCATGTTGGGTTAAGAGAGCACTAATCATCTCTTTTATGTCGTAATTAACTAAGGATGCCGTGCCGTCATTTTTTAAAGTGCCAGTAGAACCATATATATCTAAAGCTAACTGGTTGATATTGAGTCTGTTTATTTCAGACTTGCCATCCAGAGAGGTAGAAGAAGAGGATTTGGTTACGTCAAATATATGCCAGCCGATAGCTGCTTTCTGCGCGTCTGTTAGTTCTCCGGAGTCTTCCCCTCCGCCGCTATTTATTAAGTTTTCAAGATATACTTTTACAGCATCTACATAATCGTAGATGGTTAGCATTGACTCTTTTATTGTAGAGGGTCTGCTGTCTGTAGTGTCCCAAAAATAACCATCGTCGGATATACTTGTGGCTTCGTTATCAGCATAGATGTTAGCCCCATCTAAGTAATTCCCAAACGCGTTAATATCCGCATCATCTGTACCATCCGGAAGAGTATTGAGCATAGGGATAATTTTAAGATTAAGCTCGTCGGAGATATTGGATAAGT
>Ga0265297_10008670_pt1 | contig 13456 bp, 11 predicted proteins | sample Munlanlwell13791_FD_192502 | JGI IMG/M metagenome (GOLD analysis project Ga0265297, IMG submission 192502) | Leachate microbial communities from a municipal landfill in Southern Ontario, Canada - Leachate well 137-91 | ecosystem: Engineered > Solid waste > Landfill > Unclassified | place... | reverse complement strand
AAGTAATCCAAACTGTAATTCCAATGCTACAATAACCTTGAAATGCAAAGATGCTGAAGGTAATTTCAACGTGGCAGACACTTTGACTATTTCAGTAAATGCCGTGACAGCTTCCAATGTTGGTAAATTCTGCACTATAACCACCAAAGGTGCTTGTCAAATTAGAGACAACCCTCCAGGTACTCCTGCTTATTGGGAATGGGTAAGTCTGGTAGCAAAAAGATACGTTGTTAATTGTGATGGAGTAGTTACGTTGTCTGGAGTATATGAACAGCCATGGATAACTTGTTTTTGTACTTATGATCAAGTTGAGCCTTGTGCAGCAGCTCTTGCAAATGCAATTTCTGCTATAGGTTGTGCTTCCTGGGATACATGGTGTGACAATCGTTCCGTAGCTCAGAAAAGTGCCGGCTGTTGCCCAGAACAGGTGCTGGGTCAACCTGTTTGCTAAAGGATTAATATGAAAACAATGACTTTTGATGAATTCAGTAAGCGAGTGAATGAAGTAGCCAAAGCTAGAAAAATTTTCATTCCGACCGTTACCAACAATATCAGTATGGCTTTCGATTTATATCAAGAAGTTCTTGCTGAAGAAAAAATGGAGGTTTTTGTAACTACCGCAATGGGAGGCAACCGATCCTTGGAACCTATGGATGATTTTGAAACTCCAAAGTGTCCAGAGTGTCAATCTTCAATGCGAATGCGGGTTATGGCAAAAGATGCTGATGGTAAAGAATGGCCGACATCGTGGTATTGTACTACCTGTTTTGGTGAATATTATTCAGAGAAAACCATTGCAGACTGGATGAAGGAATTAAAGCCAAATGTTTAAAAACAGTAACATAACTGAAGAGAAATGTCCGGCATGTAGCAAGAATTTAAGATATCGAGGACCTTGTTGTTCAGACAAAAATGCTTACTTAGTCTGTCCATGTGGATATAAGAAGGTTAAGAAATGAAACTGATTTTATGTATAATTGCTGCAGAAGCCATGACACAGTTGACTTGCAAAGCTGAAATATTCAATCGGCCGCGAAATTGGTTTAAGAACTTATGCAGTTTCACTAGGAAGTTGATGGAGTGTCCATATTGTGTATCAGTTTGGGTAGCAGCATTTGCAACAGTGCTTTATGTTTATTATGAATTCATTTACCTGTTTATAATTGGATTGGTTATCCACAGATTGAGTAATTTACTACATGACATTTTCAGGATAGTATTTAATGTAAAACTTGATCAGTATTTGAGGCGTAATTGATGGCTCGGGAAATAATTAAAAATCTAATGCACAGTACAAAGACTCTGGAGCAAACTAAAACTGCAACTGCTACCAGAGATATTAATACATTTGAAGTGTTAGACTACGATTCCTATGGAGAAAATTACGCTGTAATATATAAGAAGCTTCATATTGCACATGAACAGAAACTCAATTATTCTGATGTCTGTGATCCATTTTCCAGTGATGGTATTTATCAACAACCAAATTATACAAGCCAGTACACCATCGATATGGTTCATAATGTCAACAGTATATTTACTTCAATTGCTACCAGAAACGTTACATACAAACTTGCATATAAAATTAAGAATCCATCTACAGGTGCTTTCGTCACCGGCTCAATTGACCTGGCCACCTGCAGCATCACAGCCAGTGGTATAATCCAAACTGCTTCCGGGCAGAGAATCTATGGAGTTTCGGTTCAAATTACAGATGAGTTTATATGCTATGCATATGAAATTGGCACCATTGATGTACCCAAGGCCATTAATGTTAATCTATTTGATCGATATGACAGTGCAGTAAATATAGAAGACTTAAATTTTGATGCCAATAATTTAGAAATCTGGACTCGCCGCGGTCATGTTGTTGGACTTATAAACATAAATGATGGAGCCGGATCAACTGTAGGCTATAATTATTCAAAAGAATATGCTATACTTGACAAACAACAATATTCAGTAGGTGTTGTGAAGGAATAGGAGGCACTTATGGCTGTGGGAATAGCAGCAACAAAAGTAGAGTCGCAGATAGGGGTAATTAAAACTTATGCCGATAATTCCTTGGCGGCTGCAAAATTAGCACTTGAAAAATTGGGGACATTGGAATTTGCTGAGACTTATCCAACAACCTATGGAGCATGGGACCTAGCTGAGTTCATTCCTGAAGCATCATCGATTCCCGACCTTCTTATTGATAACAGCGGCATGCCGACTATTACAAGCATTACAGTTCCTGATCCAGTATCAAAACCTGATATTGAAACTCCGACATTGGGAGAGCTGCTGGCTATCGTATTACCTGAAGTTCCCACAGTGTCTTTTCCCGGAATTTCTTTAACTCCACCTGTTTATACAATTACACCTCCGATTGCTTGGGATTTCACCATCAGTGATATTCTAATCATGGATGAGCCATTTATCCAAGCAACCATAGACAGGCTTACCAGCAATATCAAAAACGGCGGAACTGGACTTTCGGAAACTGTAGAAACTGCTATCTTCCAAAGAGATCTTGAGCGTAATGAACAGCAAGTAGAAGATGCATTGGATAAGATCCGTGCTATGTGGGCAAAGACAGGATTCAGTCTTCCAGATGGTCAGCTTGCTGCATCTTTATCTGATGTACAAAAAGAATACATGAATAAAATGCTTGACCGGTCACGTGAAATTTCTATCAAACAGGCTGATCTGGAACAGACCAACTTATTCAAATCAATGGAAATGAGTATCGTGTTATTCGACAAACTGGTTGATTTGCTTGTCCGGTATGAAGAACTATCCCTCAAGGTTCAAGAAGACATTGCCAAATTCGCCAATGAGTATATCGAACTCCAGATTAAAACTTATATGTCCATGATTGAAGTCTATAAGGCAAAGGCACAGACATACGAAGTAATGGTTCGTGGTGAACTAGCAAAAGTTGAAGTTTATAAAGCCCAGATAGAAGGTCAGAAGTTAATCGGTGAAGTAAACACGCAGACGGTTCAGATATATTCAGAACAGATTCGTGCGGCAACATTGCTTATTGAAAGATATAAAATGGAAATCCAGGCCATGGTTTCTTTAGTGGAAGTTGAAAAAGCAAAAATTGAAGCTAATAAGACTCAGTTTGATGCATGGGCTACAAAACAGCAAGTGTTGATTTCCCGGTTCAATGGCCAGGTGCAGTTATTCAAATCGCAGTCTGATGTAAATGTTGCTGTTGCCGGCGTTAGAGCTTCACAGGCTGAACAAGCTATCAGGGCAGGAATTGCATCTGCTGAATTATCGGTAAAAAGTTTTGAAGTAGCTGAAAGAAGCATGAACTTCAAAGCACAAGTTACTATGGAAGCTGCTCGTGGAGTAGCTCAGGCTTCTGCTTCATTGGCTGCTGGTGCAATGGCCGCAATGTCGGCACATGCAGGTATGACTTATACAGAAGAAGCAAAAGTAGAACCTTAATGGAGGAGTAAATCATGGCACCAGGAATAAATGTTGATCCTTATGGAATTATCCCAACGTCTTCAAAGACTTTGGATGAACAAAAGAAATTAGGATTTGAAAATGCTGGAATAGGTAATGTTTTAAATACTCCAGCTTCTCCATTTCGTCAAGGACTTCAAAAAACTGGAGCAACATTGCTTACTGGCCTTGGCCTCGGTGCCTCAATACCGATGGAGGCTGTTAGCAGAATGGTTGATAACATTCTTGGCACGAAGACACCTTCACTTGTTCCTGGAAATATCGAAGCATTCGATAAGTCTTTGCAGGCATGGAATTTAGGCATAGGAACTCCAACTGCTTCTGCTGCAACTACTCCAGCCGCTGCACCCAAAGTAAGCTTATCAGCACAGGCACCTGTTCCAGCTGGAATTACGCCTGCTGCTACTCCTGCAAATGAAACTGTTGCAAAACCAGTGTCTACTGAAACCTCTGCTGCTGCCGTCCCTGCTGTTGTTGGCGGTATCAAACCTTATACTCCATCTCCAGGCTGGAAGACTACATTAGGCGTACAGGATTTCAGCAAATATGAAAATCCAACTGAGTACAGACGTGGTGTTACTCGTGATCCGGCAGACAATAAAGTTATCTATGATCCACAGACAAATCAGCCAGTGCCATTGATTGAAGCACGTGGGATTGGTGCACTTAGAAATAAACCAGTAGATGAAACTGTAAAAGGACTGGGGATTATTGACAAAGAACTGGCTAAGCCTAATCTTAATGAATCTACCCGGGCAACATTGCTTAAAGAAAGAAGTGATTTGGTCGGACATGGAATATTAGCCAAAGAACGTGGCGAATTAACTAAACTATCTCTTGCTGAAAAGGAACGGCATAATAGTATATTAGAAAAAGATTATGGTTTACGTCTACAGCAACAAAAAGATATTGCTTCTCAAACAGCTATGAATAATATTTTATCAAAACATAAAGTAGAAGAAATCAATCCACTTACTAATGAGAAAAAGACTAATTGGAGTCTTACATATTGGGGAATGTATGATTCTCCGGGTGTCCCACATCCAGAATTAGAAAAACCAGTTGCTGAAATAGGCCGACAATATGAACAATTCGAAAAAGAAGCATTGGCAGCTTCAGCAAAAAAAGCAGGAGTTCCTATTCCTAAAAAACCAACTCCAGCACAAAAAGCGGCGATTAAAAGATTATTTGAACAATCATTGTCGTTTAATTATAATCCACAAGCTGCAAAATAGGATAAATAATGGATGATTTTAAAATAATTGATCCTAATGCTGGCACTAAGGATTTTGAAATAATTGATCCCAATATACCAGAAGCAGAACCTACTATTACTGGTGAAGTAGGCAAAGGCCTAAAAGCCGGTGTACAGCAACTCCGTGGCATGGGTTACGGTATCGGTGCATTGGCTGGAGAAGCAACCGGAATCAAGCCTCTTACTGAATGGGCAAAAGAAGGATTAACTGATGTAGAAGCAAAGACACCAAAACCGGCCGTAGGTTCATTTGCAGACATTCAAGGTCCGGGTGATGTTGCTAAATACCTTGCTTATGGTATTTCATCTAATTTACCCAATATGCTGTTATCACTTACTGGTGGTGGCGCCGGAGCAGTTATTGCCAAAGGGATGGTAGGATCTGCAGCCAAAAAAGCTATTATTGATGCTGCTATAAAACGTGGTGCATTGGCTGGTGCTGGTGCTGCATCTTTAGGTATGGAAGCAGGTTCTATTTCTGGTGATCAATTAACTGAAACTGGTAAAGTTGAGCCTGGAAAAGCAGTTGCTGCAGCTATTCCAGCTGCTGCATTAGATGTAATTCCTGAATGGTATTTGGCCAAACGATTAGGCTGGCTGGGTAAAGATTTATCAGGATTTGCTGGAAAAGGATTAAAAGATCGTGCTGTATATGCATTAAAAGTAGCTGGCCAGCAATTTGCCATGGAAGCGCCTACAGAAGCCATGCAATCAGTTTTAGAGCGTTCTGCAGTTGAAGGCAAGTCTCTTACTAATAAAGAAGCCTGGGATGAATATATTAATAGTTTCATTCTTGGTGGCGCAACTGGTGGAGTCATTGGTGGTGCTGGTGGAATATTTGCCAAAAAGACTAATCCAGTAATTGATAAAATTACCAATGATCCAGTTCAGCAAGATATTAATAAACAGTTGGAAGCATTGCCTGAAGAAAATGCAGCGGTTCAGGCACCAATTAAAGCAATGGATAATACTGCTGTTGATAAAGTTATTCAAGCAGAACAGCCGGTGCCAGTGCAACCGGAAGCCGTAGCTCCAGCAGAAACAGTTGAAGAAAAAGTTGTTTCCCAGCCTGCTGTAGCCGCTGCTCCTGTTATTGAACCAACTCAGGAAATTCCATCAGTATTCAAATCCATGCCATTGGCTGAATTAACTCGATATGCCAAAACCGGAGTTAAGGGAGCTCAACTGGAACTGGCAGCAAGGGAAAAAGCAGAAACAACTGCACCAGTTGTTGCATCTGCTACTGAAAAAGTAGTTGAACAACCTGAAAAAAAATTAGCAGAATCAGGTTTCAGGAATTTTGTAAAAGAACAAGGTATCAACTGGGAAGATCTCAGCAAAGACAATGATCTGTTGCTGAAACTCAGGGCTGAGTATATCGGTGGAAATAAGCAGGCTGTGGCGCCTGAGCAGACTAATATTCCGGGAATAACTAATGCAACAGAAGAAGTAGAAACCTCAGAATCTTTACAAAGACAAATTGATAATAAAGTTGATGCTTTAGAAAAAGAAGGAATATCTTTTGAAGAAGCAAATAAAAATCCCGAGGTAGAGGAATTATATAAAAAAAGAGATGCTATAGATAACAAACAATTAGGGAAAGCCCATGCAGATATTAAATTAAGAATAGAAAAGGCTGTCCCGGAAGTCGATGCGGAGGATATATTAAGCCGCGTTTATTCAATAAAACCCGGAAGTGATACTTCTGTTTATATGGCTGCAGAATATGCACCAAAAGCAGTTAAGGACGTAAAAGGAAGTGCTGAAAAGATTGTTAGAATATTAGTTGAAGATTATGGAAGAAAAAATAATCTTGATATGAATAATGTTTTAAATCCAAATATTTCAGGATGGACAACTGGGAAAATTAATTCTTTTGAACGAGAAATTGTAGAAAAAGCAAAGAAGATAACAGATGCAGTTAATTCTTATTTTTCATCCAATGTTCAAACCGAACCTGCAATTAAAGAAGGTAAAGGCACTACTGCAGTTCGTGCCAAAGAAGCCAAGATTAAATTATCTACATCATTAAAAAAAGGAGAAGTTACCGATGACATCACAACTCTCAGAAAAGAACTTGAAACTAAAATTGGAAGAACAATCGGAAATGGAGGCATTACGGAAATTTTACACATTCCCCAATCCCCCAATGTTCAAAGTAGAAGACAAGCCAACACCGGAAGAAGTGGACGAATACTTTCTGGGGAGAATGAGAAGTTGTATGACAATGTTTCTGAAGAGGGCAGGAGAAATTCACGAGAAATACAGAAAATTGCGGGAATCTTCGGAAAGCAAATTGCCTGGATAAAAATAAATGATTCAAACTTAAGCAACAATATTAATGGAATGGTAACAGATAAACTTCCTAACAAAATATTTATCAATATTGCTTCCAAGGAACCATATCTTTTTGTATTGGGACATGAACTTATTCATAAAATTCAATTTGAGAAACCTATTCTTTATGAAGATTTAAAAAATTATTTGATTCCTCAAATAGAAAAAACAGACAAATTTAAAACATTTCGAGCAGAATCAGAAAAAAACATTGGAGCATCAGAAGAATTAAAAGATTCTTATGTTTATGAAGAGTTAATTTCAGATTTTGCTGGAGAACAATTTATCAATGAAAAGTTTTGGGATGATATGGCGGCAACTAATCCAACTTTATTTGAAAAAGTTGTGCAAATTGCTAAAGAAATCATAATGAAAGCCATTAAATCACTTGGAATAAACACTGATGAAATATCTCAGTCATTTTTTAAAGATATTGATAAATCTCGTAAAATACTTGCTGATGTAATGAATAAATATGCTGTAACTGCCAAAGGTGAAATATCAAGTGGAACGATAAAATTATCAACTGGTGAAAGATCGATTCTTGGTACACTTACTTCTACTTTTACCAAACATCCAGAAGATATTCCTGCTGCAGAATATAAGCGCCAAGTAGATTTCTTTCGCAGTCAGAAGAATTTCAGTAAACTTGACTTTGCATTATCAGTGCCGTTCCGTTTCAGTCAGAAATATCCTGAGTGGCGTGAAATGTGGCGCATACATGGAATTGATCGTCAGGAAATGAGATCTGATCTTCGTGTTCAATTTATTAAAGAAGCTGCACCGTTTTTCGAAATGAATAAAAATTTCTCAGCCAAAGGATATACTAAGGAACAAATTAAAGAATCTGAAAGCAGAATAGAAAGAGTTGCTTTTGCCGGTGATGCATTAGGAGTAGAATTTACCGATGAACAATTACAGACTGGTGTAGTAGATGAATACAATAATACATTAAAACTTAATCCAGATGAAATTGCAATTTATAAATCAATTCGTAAATCACTGGATAATGTCCGGGAAACTTTAGTCAACTGGTTGTCTGAACAGACTTTTCGCAGTTATCGTAAGCATAAATGGTACAATATGTTACTGGCTGCAGCTGGTGTAGACTTAAATGCGGAAAATATCCAGACTTTACTGGGAGAAAAAGGGTTAAATTCAGCTGCTCTCCAACGTGCCAGAAAGATTCAAGTTGATATAAAATCCATGTTTGATCGAATTGAAACCGGTATATCTGAAGTTCCATTGGAAGAAGCGGTCCAGGCTGGTGCATTATATAAAAAAGTTGCAGATAAAATGCAGGCAGAATTCACTAATTTCCATGATTACCTTGGAGAAATTACCGGCATAAAAGATAAAAATCAATTGGATAAGTTGTCTGAAGAAGTATTTACAGCTTATTTACAGACCAGACCGCAACTTAAAATTATCAAGAAACTTCGTAATGAAATCGGCAAAGTTGTTGGATATGTTCCACGATATCGTGAATCTGGTGAAGCTAAATTTAAAGTGTTTGAACAGCAATTGGATGATGATGGAAATATTGCATTAGATGATGAAGGTGTACCAATTCCAGATAAAGAAATATTCAGCAAACCTATCAATGGTACAAAAGGAGCTCAAGAAGCGTATAGAGAAGCATTAAAATTGTATGGCAAGGATGGTAAGCTTCCTGATAATTATCGGACTTCTTATGACACAATTAATGCATCTCCAGAAGCTGCTTTTCAGGGAGTCAGTGATACCAATGTGCAAAAAGTTTTTGATGATGCCATGAGAGCCATGGAAGGTAAAATTGGGATCAACACTACTTATAAAGATGCTGCTGGCAACCCAGTTAATGTGTTTGATCAACTTCGTGAAGCGGGATATCAGGCTATTGCCAATCAATTTAAAGCCCGGGGAGCAATGCGATCCAGTATTCATCGTGAACAGGACCTGATAAAAGGTTACAAAGAAACCGGATTACAGTCTATCCTTCTTAATTACATGTCCAGCATGGCAGGTTTAATGACTAAACAGAATGCAGCTGCTGATGCTATGGAATTATTAAGCACAGTCAAGAATCCGTCCATGTTTAATGCATTATCTAAATACAATAAAGAAATGTTGCGTAATGATTCCAAAGCGGATCAAGTATCCGGTAAGACTCGTTCATTTATGTTTGGCTGGTTTTTGGGCGGATTGCTGAAATCAGCCGTAATTAATCTTACTCAAAATCCCATAGTTGGATTTTCTGAATTGGCTAAATATCAAAGAACCCATAAGTTAGGTGGTTTTGGTAAAGCTGACATTGCATATGCCAATGCCATGAAAGACGTTTTGGCTGGCAATTTAACTTCGGCCGAACAGAAATTTATTGATGATATGATTTCCAAAGGTATTGCCACAGACCAATATATTCATTCTATCTTTGAAAATGTTACACAAAATGATATAATTAAAAAGCATTATGCTATTATGCAATTTCTTGCCAAACCATTTAGCATGTCGGAAGTATATAATCGTAAATCAGCTGCAATTGCATTATACCGTACAGCTTATGACATGCATTTAAAAGAAGCCATGGCAGACAGTAAACTGTCAAAAGAAGATGCTACAGCTCAAGCATATCAAAAGACATTTGATGATGCTCGTACCTTTATTGACAACGTACATTATGCATACGGAAAGGCCAATCGACCTTTACCTATTATGACCGGAGATGTAATTGGTGCCGCTGCTTCATCATTATATACTTTTAAAGGATTCACCCATAATTTCCTGGCAAGACAGGCTGAGTTATTGTCACAAAAAGACTTCAGGACAGTTCTTCATACCCTTGCTTATTTGGCCATGTTTGGCGGGATGGCTGGTTTACCATTTTTCAAAGACTTATTCGAATTTATTGAAAAACAGTTTGGTTATTCTCCTACCAATGCAGTCCGTAAATCTCTTCGTGGCGTAGGTGGAGATACACTGGAAAAATTCGGCATATCAGGATTGCCGGCAGTCCTTGGAGCTAATATTTCAGGATCTATTGCAACTGGACTTCCATGGCCAATAGGTGCCAATTCTCCAGAAGATTCAATATTTGGTGTCTGGGGAGGTATGGCACAAAAAATAGGCAGAACTGCACAGGCATTAGGCAGAGGAGATTTAAACCGGGCAATTACTGAAGGCAGCCCTGAATTTATGCGAAATCCTCGTGTGGCAGCCCGGGAATCTGAAATCGGCAAGACTTTGTTCGGTACTCCAGGCTATGCAACCAATCCTCGTGGCAGAGCAATGCTGGATGAAAACGGCAAGCCAATTACCATAGGTGCCAAAGAAGCAGTGTTGAAGACAGTGGGGTTCAATCCGACTGAATACGCTCGGGCGAAGGAAAAGAATCAGACTATTATTCGTCAGGAAACTTGGGCAAATGAAGCCAAACAGGAAGTTTCTGAGCGTTACCGGATTGCTTTGATTAACAAAGATCCCAACGCTGTCAGGGATATGATGAAGAATGTGGCTAATGTTAATAAACAGATTAGATCAAGAGGATTGCAGATGCTGGTGCCGCCGCTTACAGTATCCAGAGTAGTCCAGAACAGCAGAGAAGTAAGGGGTAAGAAACTGGCGAAGGAAACTGCATATCGGCAGCAGTTATAAATTACTTACATAATGAATATTCTGGATTTCATCATAACACGTTATTTTTGACCTTGATGGTTCTTTTATTATTACTTCAAATTTAGTATATCTATTTTTTATTCGAATAAAATCCATCGATGTATCAATTAATGTTTCTGCAAAATTGGTTGCACCAGTTTCTGTCCAAAAGTATTTACAATATCCATTGTGCCAACTTCCATATTGAACTTCCCATGGTTTCATTATAATATCCCCCTATACAATCTACCATCTCCCAATTTTCGCATTGCTGCATGAATCAGTTTCGGCAAATTACTCTTTCTCAACTCATCCACTTTTGGTAAATATTTGGTTTCCACACAAAGTGCGAAAATTTTCTGCAATACATACGTCTGTTCTTTATACTCTTCATCAAACTCCAATACCGACTCATCAAAAAACGATTCCGTGATATCCGAATAGTCACCAGTATACCATCCTTTGTCTTTACACATATCGCCTAATGCAGTTCCCGGGTATGGAGCAAATATAGATGCCCAGGCATAGTCTGGTTGACATCTGATATTGAATTCCAATGTAGCCAGATCGTCTTCGATAGTGGAAGTAGGAATAGCCAAGATATTCTGGATCATAAATTTGATATTGGATTGTTTAAGTAAGCTGGAAGCATGGATTACATTTTGTGTATCCAATGCCGGCCGATTCATTAATTTACGTAATCTATCTGATGCAGATTCCAATGCCATCCGGATACTGGCACAATTAGTTTTACGCAAAAGCATAACCTTTGGAAGATCAACTTGTTTCGGTCTAAGATGACAATGATAAGGAATTCTACAATAATTATCTGCAAACTTTTCGAACCATTTTCCCGACAATGCAAAGCAACTATCTTGGAAATAAGCAAAATATGGTTTAACAGTTTCAATTTCTTTACATACATCTTTAGCATCTCTGATTCTTACTCGTTCAAAATCAGGCTGCATTTCAGCCCACTTTTGATTGTAACAATAAGCACAGTTATGAGGGCACCCGCGGCTACTGATGAAATCCCTGATCTTCATATTGGGGAAGTCAGTGCGGTCTGGCCATGGCAGGCTGTCAATATTAGGATATTTAATACCGGATTGTAGGAGATCAGCCATGTACTGTTCGGCTTCACCTTGAACTATGTTATCTGCCCAGTTATATCCTTGTGGAAAGAAACTGGGATCGGGACCGCCAACTATAGAAATAATTTTCTTTCGATCTTGAATGGTTTTATTAACAAAAGAAAATCTTTGCTGATCACCTGTCATTAAACTATAGCCAATTATGTCTGCATTCCATGATAATGCTTCTGGCCATGCACCATTTATATCCACTATTTTACATTCATGGCCACATTGCTTGATGACTGCGGAGAGGTATTGAACTCCAAGATTTTCCATTATTTTCGTTTTACAGACTAAGAGGATTTTCATATCCGATTCTCCGATGGAAAATTTAACTTTGCATCCTGTTTCCATAATTTAATTGCTGCTGTATCATAAATTTTTGCAGCTTCTATTTTATTTATAAAATAACCTAAGTTAACTACCTTGTTTTCTTTTGTTATTCTAACACGCCACTTTTTATATGCCTTGTACCAATCAACTCCTCGATATCCGGATTTATTATGACTTTTCATTTTACAATTGTAATTATTTAATGAATGATTAGTTATCCGTAAATTATTTTTTTGGTTATCAAGGGTATTTCTGTTTTTATGATCTCCAATAATGCCATCACCCCTTACTAGTTTTAATATTTCTCGATGCATAAAAATAGATTCATCCCTTCCCTTTCCGATAATCCACGTATCACGTTTAGCATAAAAATTATTTTTTATTTTTGATGCATACCATTTCCATTGATTTAGCCATTCAAAATCTTCATCATCAACTAATGTTACTTTGCCTTGAGTAAGTATAATTTCTTTCATTTTATTTTATTATTTTAGTTCCTCCAGACTCAATTAATCTATTAGTTTGGAAAAATTGAATGTCACAATAACATTTACCATCACTAGCTAATCGTGCATCTCCGCACCAAGCATATGGAATTATATTTCCATTTTTTGTTGTTATAGAAACATATATTCCCATTGCGTTTGGCATTCGTTCATCTTCAATGGAATTAACAAAAATTCCCAGTGCCTCTTGTTGGGCAGGAATGGATGCAACGTCTTCTACATTTACCCCCAGGCCTGTTAATACCTTATCCAAAGCTGCTTCCAATATTTGCACAGCTTTCTGCCCAGGTTCAATATGCATTTCCTGCTGTTTAAGCATGCGATATTCAAGTTCATCAGCGCTGATTTCAAATCGAGTTTTAAGTTCTTTAGACATTATTTTTATCCTTTAATATTTCAAAGTCTTCTCGTATGAAAATATCAATTATAGACACAATCCAAAGAATAATCATAAGAGTTGCAACGACTCCCCATGCCCATCCAGGTGCATTTAATTTATCCAATACTAACCAGAATACAAGACTGCTAACAAGTGGTAAATTAGTTGGTAAATTTTTTTTACTTATAACTTTTCTTTTTGTTTGCATATTTTAAATTACCTCCAATTTAGGTATTGCAATTACAAATTTTCCATCCCATTTTCTGATATACTTCAATTGCTCCATGATTTCATCCTTCAGATTCCAAGCGGTAATCAATACATAATCCGGTTTCATTTTCATTATACCATCTTCTTCACAGACTACTGGTATATGAGATCCTGGACAATACAGACCTTGTTTATGTGGACT
>Ga0265297_10008669_pt1 | contig 13458 bp, 8 predicted proteins | sample Munlanlwell13791_FD_192502 | JGI IMG/M metagenome (GOLD analysis project Ga0265297, IMG submission 192502) | Leachate microbial communities from a municipal landfill in Southern Ontario, Canada - Leachate well 137-91 | ecosystem: Engineered > Solid waste > Landfill > Unclassified | place... | reverse complement strand
TCACAAATATATTCGGAGCATTTAACACCGCCGCGGGAAGCATTTCGCCGTTATTGAGCCATTGCAACAATTGCCGGACCAGTTCTTTCTTGCGATAGCAGAATATCGCGGAAGAGTTGTTGTCGGATAATTCCCAGGCGATAACCGCGACGCGCCCGCCCAAACGGTTGCGGCAACGGGTCAGGCCGGGCTGAACCGGGACATCATGCGCATCCCGGAATTCCGTGAGCGTTTCGGTGCCGGGCAGCGCCGTCAGCCGGCAAAACCCGGCTTTTTCACCGCCGGCCGGGGCAAACAAAAAGTTGTAAATATTCCGCCCTTCGATTCCGACAAAACCGGCGTCCGGACAAATCCGCTCAATACAAAATGTCGCCTGCTGCCCTTTTTCGATATGCACCCCGAGACAGTCTTCATAACCGCGTTCGGCGATGATGCGCGCCGCCTCGGCATCCAGGAAAAGACTGCCGGACAGCAGTTTTTCCAGCTCGGCATTTGACAGCACGGCCGGGGTCATTCCGGAAAGCATCTTCACGCCGCCGTTAATTGTAGTATAGGGAATGCCGTACCGCCCCAGCACGCCGGCCCACGCGGCGCCGCCATTATAACCCGGCCTGCTCTGCGGATTACATGGCGAGGCCTGGCAGGCATCCGGCCGGTAAATGATTTCACAACCATCCAGATTACAGGGCTTGACCTGTTCAATCAGCGCCTTGAACCGCGGCGCGTTGGCCGCCAGCATGTTGAAATAACCCTGGTCTTCAAGCGGATTGTCCAGATTCTGCGTGCCATGGAAAAGCGTGCCGTCCAATCCATAGGCAAACACGGCATAAAGTTGACTTTCGATGCGGGCGGCGGAGCTGAAATAGCGCGTATGCGGATAAGTATCCGTCTCGTGGAAAAATTCGAAATCATCCGGCAGGTGTTGGGCGCCGTGCAAGGCGTGGAACAGTTCCCCTGGTATTCTCTGGCCGGAATCATCCGAAGAATACGCCGTGCCATACAGGCGCACGGCCGGGCGCGTCTTGTCCCCGGCAAAAGCCCGGGTTACGGATTCCGTCATGTCGCCATCCCGGTCGCAGCAACCGGGCTGACAAAGCCCAATGCGGGTCTCGGGAGCCACACGGTCAACAGCCTTGCGTGTTTGCGCGGCCAGGCCGGCCAGCGAAGCGCGGCTCAAAGCGTCCCAGCTTTTGCGCAACCGCATGCTTTCGGCATTGGACCGGCTGAAAATCAGGGCCAGTTCCTCGCGCGTATAAACGCGCCCGGTTTGCCCGGCAAAAGCCTTCAGATGCAATGGGCAGAAGCAACCCCAGCCGATTCCCGGATGGTTGCTCAACTCATAATCATCCTCAATCAGGATCATGAACGGGCGGGCGATTTCCGCCACAGCCGCAATATTTTCGCAGAAAACAGCGGCAAATCCGGCATCCAGCGGGCAGGACGAGATTTTGGAAACCACCCCGTCCAGCCCGACAATATTCTGATAATGCGGGGACGGCCCGGTTTTCAGGGAAACAGTACACCACCAGCCGACCTCAATGCCCGAAGGCGCCAGGGACGCCTTTACGCGCTGAAGCTGCCGGCCGAATTCAATGTATGCTTCCTTGCCCGGAAATCCGGTGATGCGGACGGTTTTGTGGGGGGCAATTAACAGAAAACGGCTAAGCCCCCATTTTTTTTTCATTTCAACCAGCGCCGCGAGCATTTTATCATCGTCGCCGGCATCGAACTTAAAGGGCACCATTACATTTAAATCTGCGGTCATGTTGGATTGTTCCTTTATTTTACTGACAGGGAAACGCTTTTCCGGCAAAGTAAATTTGAACCGTTAAAACCGGCCTGCTGAAATTTATTCCTCAGCGGAATGTGCCAGAAGAGGCCGGGATGTCAAGGCTGAAGGATAAAACCAAATGATTGATATTGTTATATACGGCGGCACTTCTGCCGGCATTGTCGCCGCGCTCCAGGCTGCTCGCATGCACAAATCCGCGCTGATCATCGAACCCGGCCGGCGCCTCGGAGGGCTGACAACCGGCGGGCTCGGGCAGACCGATATCGGCAACAAGGCGGCCATCGGGGGAATCTCCCGGGAATTTTACCGGCGGATCAAAAAACATTACGCCGACTTGTCAAATTGGAAATGGCAGAAACCGGAGGAATACACCTCCGGCGGCCAGAGCCGGACACAAAGCGGCGAGGATGCCATGTGGACTTTTGAACCTTCCGCCGCCTTGCAGGTTTTTAAGGACATGCTGGCGGAAGCCGGGGTGGACGTCATTTGCGGCGAGCGCTTGAATCGGACATCCGGCGTCAGGCTGGATGGAACCCGCCTGCTTGCCATCACCATGGAGTCCGGCCGGACCTTTTGCGGCCAAATGTTCATTGATGCCACGTACGAGGGGGACCTGATGGCCGCCGCCGGCGTGCGCTTTCATGTCGGGCGGGAATCAGCCGGCGTCTATGGCGAAAGCTTGAACGGCGTGCGGACCCTTGAGGCAAAATACCATCAATTCCGGGAAGGCGTCGCCCCCTATTTCATCAAAGGTGATCCCACGAGCGGACTGCTGCCGGGCATTGATCCCGCCGGTCCCGGCACGGAAGGCGATGGCGACGGCCGCGTGCAGGCCTACTGCTTCCGCATGTGCCTCACGGATCATCCCGCGAACCGCCGCCCCTTTGACAAACCGCCGGGCTATGATGAAAATGAGTACGAGTTGCTCCTGCGCAACTTTGAGGCCGGCGAGACCCGGGCGCCATGGATCAACTCTCAAATGCCGAATTGCAAGACCGACACCAACAATCGCCTGGGCTTTTCCACGGATTTCATCGGGATGAATTATCGCTATCCTGAGGCGCAATACGCCGAACGCGAAGAAATCATCCGCAAACACCTGGAATATCAACAGGGCTTGATGTGGACCCTGGCCCGGCACCCCCGCGTTCCGGGGCCGGTACGCAGCGAAGTGAATCGCTGGGGCACGTGCAAAGACGAGTTCGCCGAAAACCAGGGCTGGCCGACGCAGCTGTATATCCGCGAAGCCCGCCGGATGGTCGGCGATTATGTGATGACCCAGCACCATTGCCAGGGCCGGACCGTAGCGGAGGACCCGGTCGGCCTCGCGGCGTATACCATGGATTCGCACCACGTGCAAAGATACGTTGATGCGGAGGGCTGCGTTCGCAACGAGGGCGATGTCGAGGTGGGAACTTCCGGGCCTTTCCCGATTTCTTTCCGGTCAATTATCCCCGGCGCATCCGAATGCGGCAATCTTCTGGTGCCCGTGTGTTTAGCGGCTTCGCATATCGCCTATGGCTCCATTCGCATGGAACCTGTCTTCATGGTGCTGGGCCAGTCGGCGGCAACGGCGGCCAGCCAGGCCATTGACGCCAAGACGGCCGTCCAGGGGATTCCATACAATCAATTGCGCGCGCAAATGCTGGCGGATGGGCAGCAGTTAGAGTGGCAGCGTTAGACGCCGCCGGCCGAAGCGTCCGTGATTTCAGGTTTGACTTTCGGCCAGGACGGGTATAGATTATTTTCCAACATTGTATTGTCCTGGGCATCGGGGTGGCATCTGGCGAAACGCTGAATAGCGAAAGGAGTCACACAATGGGAGACAAAGGCGGAAAAAAGAACAAGAACAAGATTCAGAAACAGATGATAAGCAAACAAGATTACAAGGCCCAGCATAAGCAGGATAAGCAACAGAAGAGTATTCCATGAGCTGAATTTCGCCTTCGTCAAGAATGCGGGAGCTTGAGCCGCCTGAATGCGATTTCTGCTATAAGTTCGGCAACCATGATTCGTAAACCCTAACAGGAGGCAGCGTATGCGCAATATGAAGTATGCAGTCGTTATGGCGGCGATGATGCTTGTCGCGGGAATGACCTGGGCGGGTGAAAAAACGTACCAGGTTACGGGGCCGGTGCTGGAAGTGACCGACAAGACGATTGTCGTGCAAAAGGGCGAAGGCAAATGGGTGCTGGACCGCACCGCGGACACCAAGGTCGCGGGTGACTTGAAAGTCGGCGCCAAAGTCACGATCAAATACACGATGACCGCCACCGACATCGAGGTAAAGAACGTAAAATAATCACGGAGGGATGGAAACAGACCCGGCGCCGGGGGGCAGCTGGCGATTGCGCCAGCTGGCCCCCGCGCCTTTTATGACCTGCATCCGGACCAGTCATCAAGCGCCTGCAAACACTGCCAAAACAACCGCCCATTGCTGCCGACATACAATCAGCCTCGAATGAAACTGATTTATTCCTGCTCGCCAGTTTACTTCCGCCATTTTCGTGTCCATAATTTCATGTCGTGTTTTCGTTTGATCTTCTGCCGGGGCGGGTATATGTTGCGTTCTTGTGAGGGAAATGACATCGAAGACGCCACCGGATGCCGAAAGACAAGCTCGCATCCTTGCTGAGCTTCATCGTGACATAGCGCTTCGCCAGAAGAGCTATCGAGAGAAGGCACTCCAAATTTACCCGCACATCTGCGCGCGGTGCGGGCGCGAGCTTTCAGGAAAACGACTCCGCGAACTTACGGTCCATCACAAAGACCATGACCACAACAACAATCCGCCCGATGGCAGCAACTGGGAACTGCTGTGTTTATATTGTCACGACCATGAACACGATAAACATGGAATAGCGGGGTATTATGACGGCTCCGTGGCCGAGGATAATCAACCGTCACCTTCCATCTTCAAGCCGTTCGAAGAATTGGAGTCCCTGAAGCCGACGCTCCCCCATTCGACGACAAACGTCCGGCCAGACCCTCCACGAAATTCGTAAAAATACCTACAGCCTCCAAAAATACTTCAGGAACTCTTATCCGCCCTGATTGATCCCGGGGCATTCCGGCAGAAAAAATCAGCCGCAGTTGAAGCTGACTTGTTCCAGCCTCCCCTTCCGGCTGGATCCGTGATTTCAATGCGGGAGCGGATCAGCCTTGCCATCGACGTGTGCCAACCTCTACTATTTGTCCTGACAGGTTCAAACCAATACAGTCAACAAAACGGGGTCAGGATGTTGTTGCACCCCGGAAAGGAAAAGCAGAAATGATCGGCGTTCTGGGTGCGATCACGTTCGTTCTTTACTCTGTTGTGGCTGTGCTGCTGGTTTTGAAATACCGCAGGACGAAGGATATCGGCTTTCTCTGGCTTGGTCTGCCGCTCGTGGTTCTGCCGCTTGTGGCGCTGCCGCTCGCCTTCTGGCTTCAGGCGGGCATAGACCGGCTGGTGCTTGGAAAGCAAGCCGGCGCTTTTCCTTTTACCCTTGTCGAGCAGGGCCGACTCACGATGGGCGGTTTTCTCACTCTGCTGAACCTGGCGGAGCACGTGGTCTGGGGCATTTTCGCCCTGGTCGCCGTATTGGCCTTTAATGGCAGCAGGAAAGCCCGAAACGGAGAGAACACACATCAGGCGACCCTGAGTCGGATCGGTTAGATTTGGCCGCGGCGGTTGCTGGGCACATGCTCTACAATACAGTATAGGCTTGCATCAAAATTTGCGAGTAATCCGGCAAAGTGGTGTGTATCGTGTAAAATAATTGATTTAGATGGCTAAGGACGCCGATCTGTATTTGGGTTGCGGGTATAACCAGCCTTAAGGCTTCAAAACAAGGTTTGGATTAGTAATTTTATTATCATCGCCGCAGGACCATAAATGGGCGATAGACTTCAGAGAGTTTCTGCTTATGTTAACCATAGAAGTTCCCGCGCCAACATTCGGATCAATATCATACACTACAGTGTCCGGATTGCCCGACGGCCCTGAATAACGGTTCCTGACAAACGTGATCCGGTCAATGTCCGCCGGCGCCGAAATATACAGTCCGAGACCAACGCGGACAAAACGGACATTACCTGTAACTCCTTTCCGCGAAAAGGTGTTATGGGAGAAATGAATGTTTTTGCCCTGAAGGATTTGGACGTCGAGGCCGGCGCAAGAAGCCGTGAACGCATTGCTGATGATGGCGATATTTTCCGTCGGGCAATTATCCAAGGCCAATTGTTCGCCGATATTAATGTAGGGCGAATCGTTCTGCCGGGCGTTGAATTTGTTGTTTACCGCGGTAATATTTGAGCAAGGGAATCCCCCCGCGCCGTCCCTGGCAATGCAGAGGCAGGTGTCGTAGCACGCATTGAAAGTGTTTCCTGTGATCAGGACCGATCGCGAGCGGGCAACATCCATCGCGGCGCGGATCCAACCCCGTTCCCGGGGCGATGAGCGCGAAAGCGCCACTGATTTCCGGTGGTCGCATATGACGTTGTCTTGAATGATGGTTTCGGAGTCCAGGCCGCCGCGGGTTTTGGCCTGATAGATTGCGTGCCGGGAGGCATTTGCAATGGTATTGGCTTTGATTACGCAATTCACCGTGCCCGCCAGGTGAATGCCGTAACCTTGCCCCGGAGCCGCGCCGGGAAGATTGATCAGTTTATTGCTGATAACCAGCCCGTTGCTGTATTCGCCTCCCAAATCGGCATTGAGCGAGATGCCAACATTGATGTCATGGATGAACAGGTTATTAAAAATGACGCCATGAATGGATTGGCCGGAATAATTTCCAATGGCCGACTGATGATACACGGATTTTTGGACGCTGTTATTGCCGGTAATAATCCTGAGCGCGCTTTCCAATTCTGCGTCGCTCATATCCGGGCGAGTTGCATACTGAGCTTCCAGGTATGCATCGCGATCCTGCCGATTACCCGCAAAAGCGATACCCTTTTCGTTTTCACCAATCAATTCAAGCGAATCAATCTGAATATCGCGGATATTGTTCCTCAATTCAAAAATAAAGGCACTTGGGCCTGCTCCGGATAGAACGAGACAACCCTTCCCCGATATTCTGATCCTCTCCTTGTTGTCTATATACAGCCCGAGTATCCGGTATTTCCCGTTTATCAGCAGGGTCTGGCCGGTCTGCAGCGAATCAATACAGGCCTGAATAATTTCGGTGTTCCGGGCCGCGGAATTGGTCGGGCTCGCGCCAAAGTCCCGGACGTCAATGATTGCGCGTCCTGAAAGCGCCGGTGCCGCGGCCGCGGCGGCCTGGCTGCCGCCGCTCATACACGGCGCGGCACATTCCGCCATTGTAACCGCCATTACGGCAATTATCTGAAATATTTGCTTCATTGAGCTAATGGCCCTTCACTAATTTCCGTGTGTTTTTCATTGCTTAAGGCAATAGCCGTGCGCCACCATGCCGCCCATTCCCGAGTTCATATCATATTTACCCCAAAAAGTCTCCGGTCCCCTGGGCTTTGATCCCTTCATCCGTATCTTCGTCAATATAATAACCCACGTTAAATACGGAAGAACCGAGTTAATAGAATAGCCCAAGGAGGACTAAAACGCGAGGAAAAAAGTTTCGGTGCGGGAGATCACCACGGGATTCTAAAGGAATGGGAAAGCGGGCTGCCGATCGGGGAGTTATCACGGAAATACGGGGTGTGCGACAACTCGATGTATCGCCGGAAGAGCACGTATGGGGGTAATCCCCTTTAGTACCTGGTCCATCAGGAACTGCTAAATAAAACAAGTTAATTGATGTATGTATATATAACACGTTGATTGGACGAATGATACGGTCGCAACTATAGACGCTGATTTCCGCGTTAGCGGATGCAAGCGTGTGTCGAATTCGGTTTCCGCCGGAGGCGGATTCAATAAAGCAAGGCAATCCCGCTTCAGAGCGGGACAGGGCTTGGGCCGAATGCGGGCGCGCCACGCGAAGCGCTATCCTCGCGGATGCGCGAGCGCGCCGCCTTTATTGAACCGAATTCGATCACACTACAGAGGAAGCAACATTGGGTTGCGGGCATAGCCCGCATTGGTATTATAACGGGATATGGCAGGAGATTAAGCTGGATGTCAAGGTTAACGTCCTAAGGCTCTATTTATTACCGCCACGTGTATATGGCCACCTTAAATACAATGGTGTTTTTGAAAACGAAAAAAGAAAGGCCGACAAATGGATCGTTAATCTTGATTGAGATGACGGCTATGACGGGTTAATTCTACATACCCTCCGCGAATCGTTTAAAAACGCCAAATTAATTCCAAAACCTTCAAAGGGCATTCCTTTACCTATTTATGCGCGGATCGATTCTGGGGCATTGTGACGCACACGCCATTCCGTAATTTCCAGCTGGTGATTCCCGTGTTGACCTTCTGCCGGGGCAGGTATAACCTTAAATCCAAGAATGTATTGTCCGGGAATTCAACCGATGTCCCGGATGTTTTTGCCTCCTTTTATTGGCGCCGGGACAAGGCGCTGATTTATGCCGTGAACCTTGGAGCCCAAAAATGCGCAGCGCATTTGAAAGTTGATTTGATGAAAATCGGCTGGTCCGCCCAAAAACGAATCGCCTACCGGAGTCTGGGCGCAAAAGGCGGCGCCCGGGTTGGAGATATCGCCGTCCGCGGCATCAAGGTCAGTCTGCCGGCTCTGCAAAACTGTCTGCTGGAAATTGCTTGAAAAATGACGGGGGCCCGCTGCCGCACGCTTTTGGGCATCTTGCGGCCAGCGTTAATCCTGGCAATTATTTCACCGCAGGTGATGTACACAAACAGACCGTCCATTAAATCTCGAAAACACGGAGGAACAAGTTGTGTATAACTTGCTGGCAATCAGCGGATTAGTAACCGTGAGCTTTTTGGCGGGATTGTTCGGCAATCCAGACGCGGAAGCGCAAGAACTGGAACTCGCGCGCAACGGCCAAACTGATTATGCGATCATCCAAAGCGCCAAGCCCACGCCTGCCGAAAAATTGGCGGTGGAGGACTTGAGCGCTTACCTGCAGAAGATCGCGGGCTCCCGCTTTGCGGTGGTTTCCGAAACAAATGCCGTCCTGCCGCCACATGCCATTTACGTCGGTTGGACGGATTTTGCCCGCAAGCAGGGCCTTGACCTGGCCGCCCTGGGCGATGAGGAATGGATCATTAAGAGCTTCGGTAAAAACCTGGTCCTGGCCGGCGGACGTCCGCGCGGCACGCTGTATGCGGTCTATGAGTTCCTGGAAAAGCAGGTCGGCTGTCATTGGTTCGACGAATTCACGGAAACGATCCCGGCTCGGCCCGATCTGACCCTGAAAAAAATGAATATCCGCGGCCAGCCGGCATTTTGGGACCGGCGGATTTACACAGCCGCAGATATCGGCATCGATACCGAGCGCTTCCGCTTCCGAAATAAAGAATCCACATCAGCCTTTGGATCTGGAAGTGTCTATGGCGCACCCAACGGCTGTCATACCTTTTATTACTATTCGAAGGAATGGCCTGCCAACCATCCCGAATATCTGGCATTGAACGAGGCCGGCGTGCGGGTGGTCTCTTCCAACGGCGTTGGACCCGGCCAGATTTGCCTGACGCATCCGGAAGTCCGCAAGCTGATGCTCAAACAGTTGAAAGGATTTATCGCCAAAGACCGCGAAGCCGCGGCGGCGTCCGGGTGCCAACCGCCGCGGATCTACGCGGTTGAGCCCAATGATAACGAGTTGGTTTGCCAATGCCCGGAATGCAAGGCATTCTGCGAACGGGAAGGGTCGCCCAGCGGCCCTCTGGTTGACCTGCTGAACTCATTGGCCGATGGGATTAAAGCCGAATATCCCGACGTGCTGGTCGAAACATTTGCCTATCAGACGACCCTCAAGCCGCCCAGGACGATCCGGTCCCGCGCCAACGTCATGATTCGTGTGGCCCAACTGAACGCCGAATGGCCGCCGCCAAAAAATAAGCGCGACGACCATCCCGATCTGTTTCGTCCGATGACCCACCCCGTCAATCGTGGACCTTGTAAAACTCTGGCCGGCTGGTCAAAAATAGCCCAGCACCTGGCCGTCTGGGATTATTGGATTTTATATTCATTTAACTACGAGGATATTCCTTCGCCCTACGTGAACCTGCGTTGCCTGCAACCCGACCTGAAACTGTTTCATGACAGCAATGTGGAAATGATGTTTGTGGAATGTGAAAAAAGCGAGACCACCAGTTTCTTTGCCCTGAAACGCTGGCTGGGACTGAAGCTGATGCAGAATCCCGACCAGGACCCGGCGTCTTTGATTAAGACCTTCATGGACGGCTTTTACGGCCCGGCGGCTGGTAAAATGGCGGAATATTTGAATTACATGGAAGGGCGGATAGCGGCGACGCCGGCAATGTCGGCGGCAATCCAAACGTTCCAGCGCCCCTATTTGACGCTGGAATTTTACAAAACCTGCCACCGGCTGCTGGACGAGGCCGAAGCGTTGTGCGGGCCAAATGCGGCGGCGCTTTTAAATGTCCAGCGCGAACGCATCCCGGTGGATGGCGGGCTCTATGGCATGTGGGAACAGGTGGCGAAACAGTTGGCGGCCGGCCAGGCCATGCCATGGGATCGCGAAAAGATCCTGCAACGGTATGAAGCGACCCGGCTGGCACAGATGGAGGCGCGGCGCTCCAAGGACAAACTGCAGGAAGGCAAGGATGATCTGCAAAAGGAACTAAAAAAAATGCGGGAAATACCGCTGATCAAAAAACGCAAGGCGGCAAAGCCGCCGGCCCTGCGCATTCCCCGACTCACGGATGAAATAGCCGCAAGCGATCCTTCCAAGGTGAATTGACGGTCGCGCGTTTCCGGGACAAGTCCGGCGCCGACGTCGGCATAATTATCCACTACGGGGCGCACGGCACCGCCATGGGCAACAATAAGCTTGTGTCGCGCGACTGGAGCGGGGTCATGAAAGACCGGATTGAGCCGCAGATTTCCGCGCCCGTGGTCTTTTTAAACGGCGCCATCGGGGATGTCGTTAAAGGCAAGACAGCAGCTGGCAATGTAAATGCTTGAAATTATGCCATTTAGAAGTAATTTAAGCTGGTGGGCCGTGCAGGGCTTGAACCTGCGACTTCTACCGTGTGAGGATAGCACTCTTCCACTGAGTTAACGGCCCATACAACCATAGGCTTGCCCGCCGCAACAAGCTTTACCAAGGCGGGTCATGGGATAGCTATCAGACGCCGGAAAAACAGCCGCGCCGACAGATATCCTGATTTATTGGCAACGGGTAATATGAAGCAAGGCCCCCGGGCTTGTCAAGCGCACAGGCATGAATACTTTCCCGTTTTTAACAATGCGGCGTTTCAAATCGGGAGCGCCTCGCAGCGCGAAAGGCAGGCCATCATCGCGCTTGACCCTGCGGCCTCGTTCTATCACCATTTCCGCCATGAATGTGTTTCTTCAGGCCGGCCATTACAAGCCGGCGGGCGTACCGCCCGGGACACGGTTTTCTGTCAGCGTTGGCGCTTAATTAATTGCGGAAAATCATTTTTAGCGCCATATTACCGGTGTTTGTGAATGAAGCGGCTGCGCCGCAACTTTGCCGTCCTGACGAACCGCCACGGCACCGGCCTGGTACGGGCCGCGGCTCGTTAGAACGGCTGGGGCTTGAAATTCAGTTGCAGAAGCATTATTGCTCTCCATTTTCCATTGCATTCCCAAGGAGCACAACATGCCCCCGAAAAGCACTGAGATTCAGGCTCACTTTATTCCCAACGCCCATTTAGACAGGGAATGGACCATCGATTTTCATCATACGCGGTACCTGACCGTTCTGTTTTTAGACAAGGTCATTGAATTAATGCGTGAGATTCCCGGATATTGTTATCTTCTTGACTCGCAGTCCGTCCCGCTCGAAGACTACTTTGAAATCAGGCCCGAGAATAAAATGGCTGTTGCGCGGCTGATGCGCGCCGGGCGCCTGCAGGTCGGCCCCTGGTATACGGCGCTCGACATGAATTGCGTTTCCGGAGAGTCGGTCGTCCGCAACCTGTTAATCGGGCACCTCGTCGCCGAGTCATACGGCCCGGTTATGAAAGTCGGCTACACGCCGTTTGGCTGGGGCCAGATATCGCAATTGCCGCAGATTTACAACGGGTTTGGCATTGACTTCTGTGTTTTTTACCGCGGCATAACTCCGGAACAGGCGCCCAAAACGGAATTCCTCTGGGAAGGATCCGACGGCTCCGTTATTCTTGCTTCCCGGCTTGGCGAGGGCGCAAGGTGCAATTTCACGTTCCCGGTATGGCGCGAGTCAATTTTTACCGGCAATCCATCAAAAAAGAACCGGGAACTGGACTGGACAAACGGCGAAATGCCCTTTAAGTACTGCAACGAAGAAAACCGCTACGAACATGGACGCGTATTGAATCCGGCGTCTAAAAAGCTCGACGGCAAAGCCCTCCAGGCGCATTTTCGGCAGAACTTCGACCTGCAACAGGCTGATTTTTCCACTAACCAGATCGCCTACATGCACGGCATGGATACCTGCATGCCTGATATGCTCGAATACGAGGCCGTCAAGCAATGCCGGAAACATCTCAGGAAAAACGAATCGTTTTTTTTGAGTTCTCTGCCGCGTTTTACCGAAAGCGTCAAAAGAGTCGTTGACAAAAACACGCTGGCCACCTTGCGCGGCGAATTGAAGCATTTCCAACCCGATTCACGGTCACTCGGCATTGCCAACGACATCATATCGTGCCGGTCCAGGCAGAAAGCATTGACGGACAAAACTGAAACCATGCTGACGCGCCGCACCGAACCGCTGGCGCTCATTGCCGACATGCTTGGAAGGCCCTGGCCAAAACAGTATCTTGCAATCGCATGGAAGACCTATCTTAAATGCCTGCCACACGATACGATTGCCGGTTGCTCGATTGACAAAGTCGAGGAGGACGCAACCCACCGTCTCCAGGAAACGCAAAGCATAGCAAATCTCGTCCTCGAAGAAAGTCTGGCCCATATTCAGTGCCGGATAGACAATTCCGGCTCAAAAAAACAGGATATTTTACTGACAGTCTTCAATCCGTCCCCGTTCGAACGCTCGGAATGCATTACAACGTATGTTGCTATACCCCGGGAACTTGGGATCACTGATTTTACGCTGCTCAATGACACTGCCCAAAAAATTCCATGCGAAAAATATCCGACCGGACATTTTGGCGCGCTTTACCGCGACCGGACCGATCTGGCGCAGTATTCATCGTCCGACGAATACCGCATTGTCTTCGAAGCATCGGCTATCCCCCCCCTGGGTTACCGCACATTTACTATCCGCAAGGGCGCCGCCGTCAGGAAACAGGGGCCCATCTCAACCGGCAGAGGCGTGCTGGAGAACAGGTTCCTGCTGGTAAAAATCAATGCCGACGGCACCCTTGATATGACCGACAAAGAAACCGGCCGGCAATATGTTAAGCTTCATTATTTCGAAGATTCCGGGGAGATCGGGCATGCCTGGACGCATCGCGCGCCGTTCCGGGACAAAACGATCACCAGCAAAAACGGCAGGGCCACCGTACGACTTGTCGAAAACAGCGCGCTCCATGCGACCTATGCGGTCAAATATGTCATGATGGTGCCGGAGACAACACATTTTTCCAAAAAACCCGGCCAGGCACATCGCCTGACCAGGCGCAG
>Ga0265297_10008668_pt1 | contig 13458 bp, 10 predicted proteins | sample Munlanlwell13791_FD_192502 | JGI IMG/M metagenome (GOLD analysis project Ga0265297, IMG submission 192502) | Leachate microbial communities from a municipal landfill in Southern Ontario, Canada - Leachate well 137-91 | ecosystem: Engineered > Solid waste > Landfill > Unclassified | place... | reverse complement strand
ACTTGTTATTCGACGCGGCCTGAGAAGAGGCATGCTGGGCGCCAGAATTCCCCGGTACCACCGTGTTGCTGACAGAATCGGGGCTGAGGATTACGTTAACGGACGCAGAGGCAATCGTCCCATCGATCCCGAACTGGTTTTCTATACCAGATTGAACCTGAAGATAGCCAAAGTGATTCCGAACTATATCCAAGACCCCGAAAGTTGCAATTACGGCGTCTTACTGGTCTGGGACAATCCCTTCTACGGAAAGCCATTCCCGGCATTCTGGAGTCGGCTTTTCAGCGTAAAGTAAAACCTGGTGTATAAAATTGCGTCTATGAATTTGATGCATTTATACACCAGGTTCTTTATTTGGAGAAATCTTGTCTCCACGCTTGTTTGCATTCGCAGTCTAGCCCGTCAAAGAGTCTGACGTTACCACTTTTTTTGTACGCTTCGAACAGCTTCATAAGAAGTGAAGAGCATTTAGGACAATTCCGAGGAACATCAATCGGCCGTGGTTCATCTTCAAACCCGCCGATTCTTACAGTGCCCAGATGATGCGTATTTTTTACTACTTCGACAATACTCCACAACCACGGTGGTTTATATTCCCCTCGATTATAGAACACTTCCATTTTCGTACCTTTCTGGATGAAGGCGGATTCCAGGGCCACTTCGTCTGAACCGGTCAGGAAAGCATATTCTATGGTAGCGATCGCCTCCTCCACAGCTTCCTTTTCCGTAAGGAAGATCGGCTTAAGGAATACGTATGTCAGAAGATCTGCGCCATTGCGCTTAAGGATCGCGGCAGCTTTCTCGTAATCCTTCCCCAGAAATCCCTTGTGGATACATCTTGCCCTTATCTCGTCGCTTTGGCACTCCAGACCGATTCCAACCTCTAATGCCTTCTCTCTTAGAACGGAAACCAGAAGTTTGATTTTCTCTTCCGTCACAAACTCTGGTCTCGATTCCACGAATAGTTTCTTAATCGTGGCGTGTTTTGCGACTTTCCGGCATATCTCAAGTTGAGTCTTAAGCGGGATTTCTTCGTCGTTCAGGAAACTCCCTCCGTTGTAAATAGTCAGGCTTTGCGGAGATCTACCAATGGTTATTAGTTTTCCCAATAGGAAAATTGTCATCAGGCGCCCATGGGAAGCGGATCGACCCTTTTGAATTTCCTCTATTTTGGTTCTGAAGCCGCACATAAAACAGCCACCGCATTCTTTCGCCCAGGCGCAACCACTACCTGGAAGAAGCAATACCCAACGAGATATGTTTCTATCTGTCTTCGGGTCAAACTCTTTGTCCAAATAAGAGAATCTCATTCTCAACCTCCTCTTTTATTATTTTCATTATTAAATTAGCAAAGTACTAGTAATCCGTCTGATTGTTTACATATTATACCATTTAACCTTAGAAAATCAAACTAATATTTGTCTTGAAGCTGGTTTGTGATAATATTAAAAAATATGCTGAGTCTCACTCTCGTCATAATAATAGCTTCCCTGTGTTTATCTCTAGCCACTATAGCTTTTTTCCATAACCCAGGGGGAAAAATAAATAGAATATTCTTCGTACTTGTTTTCTTCGTCATTGTTTGGTTATTCAGTAATTATCTGCAAAACGAGCCATTTAATCTTTCCTTGGCATCGTTGTTTTTACGAACAGACTTCGCCTCCGCCCCTTTGCTAATTTATTTCTTTTTTCTCTTCACGATAAATTTCCAAGGAAACTATCTTATTCCTTCGACCCTAAAACAGGTTCTATTATTCATACCACCACTTATTCTTTCCCTTTTATCTTTCTCTGATTTGATTGTCAATCAGATCGGGTTTGGAAATCATATAATTACGTTTAAAACAGGGCTTCTTTTCCCAGTTTATGTCATTCTCCTCATCGGTTATACAGCTGTCGGTTGCGGCGATCTCCTTTTAAAATATAAAAAATTAAAAGGAATAGAACGAATCCAAACTCTCTATGTTTTGCTCGGATTTTCTATTTCCGCCTTTATCGCCTTGATTATAAATCTTTTTTTCCAACATTTACTTCCCGTCGATTTATTCAGGATAGGGAACTACGGCATACTTTTTTTCATCGGCTTCACAACTTACGCAATCCTGCGACATCATCTTTTAGAAATTAAAGTTATCCTTACCGAACTCTTTGTAGGGATTATTGCTCTTTTATTATTAACCCAATTGCTTACCTCAGAGACTTTCCCCGAGTTCCTATTTAAATTAATTCTATTTAGCAGTTTCCTCGGCTTTGGTTATTTACTTATTAAAAGCGTGATGCTGGAGATCAAAAGACGAGAAGAACTGGAAACCTTAACCTATCAGCTTGAAACGGTTAACGTCAAACTAACCATGGCCTATAAGGAACTGGAGAAATTGGACAAAGCAAAGTCTGAATTTATTTCCATCGCATCCCATCAGCTTAGGACTCCTTTGGCTGCCATTAAAGGATACGTCTCGATGATTCTAGACGGAGTCTATGGCAAGATAGATGAAAAAGCCAAAGAACCCTTAGATAGCATCTATCAGAGCAACGAAAGATTAATCAGACTGGTCAACGATCTCTTGAATCTATCACGATTGGATGCGGGAAAAATCAAATTTGAACCTGCGCCAGCCTCCTTGGAAGAGATTGTCAAAGATATCGTGGAAGAATTAAGATTGCCGATTGAAAATAAGGGATTATATATTAGAATGGATAGACCGAAGACTCCCTTGCCCCAAATTAAGATAGACAGAGACCACGTAAGACAAGCCATCTTGAATATCGTTGATAACGCCGCAAAATACACCGAAAAGGGCGGCATTACCATTGAATTATCAGAAACCAAAAATAAAGCTCAAATTAAAATTTCGGATACGGGCGAAGGGATGGACGAAAAGGAACTGGAAAATATTTTTCGGATGTTTTATAGGGCGACAGCCGGTATTCAGTTCCATACTGAAGGAGCCGGTATCGGACTCTATATAGCCAAGAAATTCGTTGAAATGCATAAAGGTCGAATTTATGCAGAATCAAAAGGAAAAGGCAAGGGTTCAACTTTTTATGTTGAGCTGCCCCTTAATTAAATAGATATGAAGAAGAAAATTTTGATCATAGAGGATGAAAAAATTTTAGGAGAAATGTATCGTGATAAATTCATTCAGGTTGGTTTTGAAGTCGTCTGGGCTGATTCGGCAGAGGAGGGGATGAGGGTTGTTTCCAAGGAGAAGCCCGATTTGATTCTCCTTGACATTTTGCTTCCTCGGGCTAGCGGTATCGGTTTCATGGAATGGCTGAAAAAACAAAAAGAGCTTTCTCCGATTCCCCCTGTAGTGGCTTTTTCAAATTACGACGAACCCGCCACGAAGAAAGAGGCTCTGAGTCTGGGAGTAAAGGATTACTTAATCAAAACCAACTACACTCCGCAGGAAATCGTTGATAGGGTTAAAAGTTATCTCTAGCTCAATGAAATTAAAGTTTCATTTCGACCATCGATTGCTCAATGAAATATTTATTTCATTTCGACGTTCGAGAGATAAATATATAAATTGAGCGAGAGATGAGATTTATCTCATCAAACTAATAAATAAAATCTCGGTAAATAAAAATGGAAAGGATTTTAAACGTTGGAATATCAAAATATATCGGGAAAAAAGTAAAGGTTCTCGGCTGGGTTAACAACTGGCGGGCTCACGGCAAGATTCTTTTTATTGACTTGAGAGACGTGAGCGGTATCTTACAGGTAGTTTTCTCGGGCAACGACAAAACCCTTTATGAATTAGCTGAAACCTTAAGGCCGGAATGGGTAGTTTGCATTGAAGGCATCGTCAAGGAAAGACCCAAGGGAATGCAGAATCCTAAAATCGGAACCGGCCAGGTTGAACTGGAAGCTAAAAGCTTGGAAATTTTATCCAAGGCAAAAACCTTACCCTTTGCCATTGACAATGACGGTTACGGCATCAACGAGGAAAAAAGACTGAAATACCGGTATCTGGATATAAGAAGGGAAAGGATGAAAAATAATCTGATCCAGAGACAGAAAGTAATCCATTTCATGAGGGAATTCCTGATTAAAGAAGGCTTTATTGAGGTGGAAACTCCGATCCTGACCAAATCCACTCCCGAGGGTGCCCGTGACTTTCTTGTTCCCTCAAGACTGCAACCCGGTAAGTTTTACGCCCTGCCCCAGTCCCCGCAGCAATACAAGCAGCTCCTGATGGTTTCCGGCCTGGAAAAATATTTCCAAATCGCCAGATGCTTCAGGGACGAAGATCCGCGAGCCGACAGGCAGGCTGAATTCACCCAGCTGGACATGGAAATGTCTTTTGTCGAAGAGGAAGACATCTTGAAACTTATCGAAAACCTCTATTCAGCCCTTGTCAGAGATATTTTCCCGGAAAAGAAAATCCAAAAAACTCCTTTTCCGAGAATGTCTTACAAGGAAGCCATGGAAAAGTACAATACTGACAAGCCTGACTTGAGAACCGATAAAAACGATCCTGACGAGCTAGCTTTTTGTTTCATTGTTAATTTCCCCATGTTCGAATGGAAGAAAGAGGAAAAGAGATGGGATGCAATGCACCATCCCTTTACCCGGCCGCAGACAGAATCAGTCCCGGAAATAAAAAAGAATCCGGACAAAATCCTGGCCCACCAGTATGACTTCGTTCTGAACGGCTATGAAATCGGGGGAGGAAGCCTAAGAAGCTACAAGCCTGAAATTCTGGAAGCGGTTTTCGAAGTAATGGGACACGAGAAACAGGACATAAAGAAAAAATTCGGCCATTTGTTGGAAGCCTTTGAATACGGGGTGCCGCCGCACGGAGGCATAGCTCCAGGGATAGACAGATTTCTGTCCATTATTTTGAACGAGCCCAACATCAGAGAAGTGATCGCTTTCCCCAAGACAGGGGACAACAGGGATCTGATGATGGAAGCTCCCTCTGTGACGGAAGAAACTCAGCTCAAAGAGTTAAATATCAAAGTTATAAAAGGCAAAAAAGGTCAAAGAGGATAAACCTCTTTTCCACCTTTGTTTTTATTACAAATAAAAACTCGGTAAAGCATGACTTTGCGGAAAAAAATATTAATCAGCGTACTGGCTTTGATTTTACTCAGCCTATGGGGAATAGTTGCTTTTGGAAAAAACATAAGCAATTTTTTATTTTGGTACGAAATGAGTCAAAAACAGCAAATGCTCTCCGCTGAACTCAGTCTGGAAGAAAAACTGCGGGAAGTAAAGCCTATCCGAGACACAAAAATACCAGATCTGGAGATAGCGGCAGGATCGGCAATTTCAGTTTTAATCAAAGAAAACGGCAAAGAAAGGACTCTATTCGAAAAAAGCAGCGACAAAGTCATGCCCATTGCCAGCCTGACTAAATTAATGACTGCCTGGGTTGTTTTGGAACATTATGACCTTTCAGAAAAAATTACTGTTTCTGAATCGGCCGCCAGCCAATACGGAGAGATCGGAAAACTGCAAGAGGGCAAAATCTTCCCGACAGAGTATCTTCTTTATCCTTTGTTAATGGAATCGAGCAACGGGGCTGCTTTCGCCCTATCTAATGATTATCAAGGAATGACAGAAAGAGATTTCGTAGGGCTGATGAATTTAGAGGCAGAAAAAATAGGGTTAAAAGACACCTTTTTCGATAACCCTTCTGGCCTTGACCCGGAAGAGGCAAAAACCGAAATGAACTATTCAACCGTTGCTGATCTTGCCGTATTCAGCAAAAAATTGCTGGAAAAACCCTTAATCTGGGAGATACTTTCTCTGCCCACATATTCTTTGTACGGACCGGAACTGATCAACACCAATAAGTTTTTGCTTAACGGATCTAGCTACTGGCAAAACAGGATAATCGGAGGAAAGACCGGCTATACGGACGAAGCTGGAGGATGCCTGCTTTTGGCCGTAAGAGCGCCGAAAGGTCAGGGAATTTCAATTAATATAATTTTGAGAGCTGACGGAAGAGAAAACAGGTTTGACGAAATGAAAAAACTGGTTGAATGGGTAAAATCAGCCCATAAATGGTAGGGTAATCTTATGTATTTGCCGGAAGCAGCAATAGACGTCATTAAAATTTTCACTCTTGGAGCCGTAAGCTTCATCATCGCTTTCTTGTTAACGCCGGTCTTAACTCATTTTCTGTATAAATATAAGCTCTGGCGGAAAGAGGTGAGGCAAAAAGCGATAGACGGAGGGGAAGTTGTCTTTTTCCAAAAATTCCACAAGGAAGGGGAAATAAACGTGCCCAGAATGGGCGGGGTTTTAATTTGGGGAACTGTTCTGATCGTAATTTTTCTGTTTTGGATATTATCTCAGGTAACGGATATCTGGTGGCTGGAAAAATTGAATTTTCTGAGCAGAAGTCAAACCTGGCTTCCTCTTTTTACCTTAATCGCAGCTTCTTTGTTAGGGCTGACTGATGACGTTATGCAGGTTTTTGGCAAGGGAAAATACATCGGCGGGGGAATGAGCTTGAAAAAGCGCCTCCTGGTAGTCGCCTTAATCGGCTTGGTCGGAGCTTTATGGTTTTATTTCAAACTGGATTGGACAACAATTCATATCCCCGGGATGGGGGATTTGGAAATTAACGGCTGGTACGTTCCTATTTTTATTTTAGTAATGCTGGCTGTCTATTCCGGGGGCGTGATAGACGGCTTGGACGGTTTAGCCGGAGGTGCTTTTGTCTCTATCTTTGCCGCTTTTGCCGGCATTGCTTTGTTTTTGGGGCAAATTGACCTAGCTGCTTTTTGCGCAGCCATTTTGGGAGCCTTGCTGGCTTTTCTTTGGTTCAATATTCCGCCAGCCCGTTTCTATATGACGGAAACCGGGACAATGGGACTTTGCGCTACCTTGACTGTTATTGCTTTTTTGACGAATTCAGTTTTGGTCCTGCCTGTAATCGGATTTTTGCTGGTCGCAGAATCGGGTTCGGTCATTTTACAGCTTCTTTCGAAAAAATTCAGACATAAAAAGATCTGGCTTTCAACTCCGATTCACCAGCATTTTGAAGCCAAAGGCTGGCCCCATTACAAAGTGACCATGAGGTTTTGGATCGTCGGAGCGGTAATGGCGATAATCGGGGTAACCATCAGGCTGCTCGGTTAATATGGATCTTCAATATCTCAGAAAAAAATATCCTAAATTCATATACGAAAGATATTCTTATGGAATTTCTAAAAATAACTTGGAAATTCTTTTTAGTTTTAAAATCCCGCCCGACATAGAATTCAAGCCCAAAATTCTCATAGAGAACATCAACAAATCCAACCTGGAAAGACTGGGAAACGAAACGCTGAGGAACTTAATTTTTAATCTGGGGCTGATAGAAATGGTCAGCTATTGGAAAGCGACCTGCTCTCCTGAAGTTGAAATTCTGGCAGGCTCCTTGTGCAGAAAGCAAATTAACTGGTGGAAGGACCTGATAATTAAAGGAATGGGGCAATTTTTTTATGAAAATAAAATTGATTTTCAAAAAACTGACTTTTTGAAAATTATCGCCTCAAACAAAAGATCGCTGACTCTTAGCGCAAAAAATAAGATTGCCGGGTTAAAGAACGAATATCTGGTGCCGGTAGGCGGAGGGAAAGATTCGACAGTAACCATGGAATTGCTGAAAAAAGCTGCGAAAAATATCCAATGTTTTTCTCTAAACCCCACCAAAGCCGCCTTAAAAATAATGGAGGTAGCCGGATGCAGAAAACCAATTACAGCTAAGCGAGAAATAGATAAAAAACTCCTGGAACTGAACCGAAAAGGGTATCTTAACGGTCATACGCCCTTTTCAGCTTATCTGGCTTTTTTGAGCCTTCTGGCGGCGGCAATTTCCGGACAGAAATACATTGCCCTTTCCAATGAGAGGAGCTCTAATGAGGGGAACGTGAAATATCTGGGAAAAAGAATCAACCACCAGTGGTCGAAAAGCTTTGAGTTTGAAAACAAATTCAGAGATTATTCCAAGGAATACCTTGCGAATAACATCGAATATTTCAGTTTTTTGAGGCCTTTGTACGAAATCCAGATAGCAAAGATTTTCAGTAAATACCCGCAATATTTCTCGTCTTTCCTGAGCTGCAACGAAGCTTACAAGACTGCTTCCGGCACCAAGAAGCCAACCGGGAAATGGTGCGGAAACTGCTCAAAATGCCTCTTTGTTTATGCTATTTTATGTCCTTTTTTGAAAGAAAGATATCTTTTAAAAATCTTTAGGAAAGATGTTTTCAAGAACAAAGACCTGCTGCTAACCATGCAACAGCTGATAGGAGAAAGGGGATTCAAGCCTTTTGAGTGCGTGGGCACGAAAAAGGAAAGCTTGGCCGCTCTTTACCTGAGCCTTGGCAAAAAAGAGCAATTGCCGTTCCTGCTGCGCCATTTTAAAACCAAAGTTCTGCCAAAACGCAAGGGACTGGAAAAAGAATCAAAGGACATATTAACTAGCTGGAATGAACGGAATAATCTTTCCGAAGAATTTATAAAGATTTTGAGGAAAGAAATCTCGAAAAAATCCTAAATTTATGATATCTTAGACGTGATGAGGAAAGTAATGAAATTAAACGAATTAAAGGACAAAAGGATCCTGATTTTCGGCTTCGGCAGGGAAGGACGGGACACTTTTAAATTCCTAAGGAAGTTATTTCCCGGAAAAAAAATAGGCATTGCCGACAGATCAAACGAAGTAAAAAAACCTGACAGGAACACTATGCTGCATCTGGGGAAAAACTATCTTGCGGCAATTGGAAAATACGATACAGTCGTCAAATCCCCCGGAATTCCGTTCAAAATCCTGCCCCGTTCAGCTGTTAAAAAGATAATCACCCAAACGGAAATTTTTTTTAACAACTGCCGGGGTCGGATCATCGGAGTTACGGGCACCAAAGGGAAGAGCACTACGGCTGCTCTGATTTACCGCATATTAAAAGACGGGAAAGTTAAGGTGCATTTGGCGGGAAACATCGGGAAACCGGTCTTGAACCTTTTATTTTCAGATACACCCAGGAATGTCTATGTTTATGAATTATCAAGCCACCAACTTTATAATCTCAGGAAATCGCCCCATGTTGCGGTTTTTTTAAACGTCTACCCTGAGCATTTGGATTATTACAAGAGCTTCAAAGAATATGCCAATGCCAAAGCCAATATCTGCCTCTGGCAGACGGAAAACGATTATTTGATTTACAATAGCCAGAACGAAATTGTCAAAAACATTGCCAAGAAATCAAAAGCTGAAAAAATACAGATCAAAGGGGAATATTATGAGTTGGATACAGCGGCTGCCCGGGCCGTCGCTAGAATATTCAAAATTCCCGACCGAATCATTAATAAATCCATTAAAAAATTCAAACATCTTCCCCATAGATTGGAGCTGGTGGGAACGTTCAAGGGAATTACTTTTTACAACGATGCTTTAGCAACCATTCCCGAAGCAACGATATCAGCCATCAATAAACTGGGGGATAAAGTGGAAACCATTATCCTGGGAGGTTTTGACAGGAATATTGATTTTAGAAAACTGGCTGAAAAAGTCTTGGTAAGCAAAATCAAAACAATGATTTTTTTCCCGACAACCGGAGAAAAGATCTGGAAAACCATTGTGCGACAGAATAAGAAAAAAAAGGGTTTTAACCGTTTTTTCGTCAACAACATGGAGGAGGCAATAAGATTGGCGTATCAGCACACCGGAAAAGGAAAAATCTGTCTTCTTTCTACGGCTTCTGCCAGTTTCGGAATTTTTAAGGACTATAAAGAAAAAGGGGATTTATTTAAAAAATACGTAAAGAAATATGGCTGCGGTAAAAAGATCTAACCAGCCGGATTTTGTCTTGCTGGGAATAATAGGGCTTTTGCTTACCGCCGGAATTCTTATTTTAGCCAGTGTTTCCGCGCCCTATTCCCATCAGAAATTCGGCAATACTTACTATTTCTTAAACCATCAGATCATTTACGGCCTTATCCCCGGGCTGATATTCGGTTTTCTGGCCTTCAAAGCCAGAATGTCTTTAATTAAAAAATGGGCTCCTTTTCTCCTTTTGGGAAATTTGTTCTTACTGGCAATGGTTTTCGTTCCGCGCATCGGTCTGCAAATCGAAGGAGCAACAAGATGGATTGCCATAGGCCCTGTTTCTTTTCAGCCTTCGGAAATCTTGAAACTCACCTTCGTTCTTTATTTGGCTGCCTGGCTGGCCAATCGGACTCCCGGGCAAAATGCGTTGAAAAGCCGCGGGGCGGAAAGAAGTTTCGGGCAAACGCTTCTCTCTTTCTTTGTTATCATGGGGTTAATAGCCATAACCCTGATTTCGCAGCCCGATATCAGCACCTTCGGACTCATTTGCCTTGTCGCTCTTTCAATGTATTTTACAAACAATACTCCCGTCTCTCACAGCGTCTTGATGGTTTTTCTGGGGATGGCCAGTTTATTCGTTCTGACAAAGCTGGCTCCCTACCGGACCAATCGGCTTCTGGTGTTTTTCAATCCGGAAATTGACCCCATGGGAATAGGCTATCAACTGAAACAATCTCTCATTGCCGTAGGGTCTGGCGGCGCCACAGGCGTCGGCCTGGGGATGGGCATACAAAAGCTCGGTTTTTTGCCCCAACCGATCGCTGATTCCATCTTTGCCGTATTTTCCGAAGAAACAGGCTTTGCCGGATCCCTGTTTCTGATTTCACTTTTTTTGCTATTTCTCTGGAGAGGCCTTAAAATAACTAAAGAGACGGAAGACAGATTCCAGAAACTTACTGCCCTGGGAATTGTCTCCTGGATTACGATTCAGGCCTTTATAAATATCGGGGCTATGATAGGAATCCTTCCTTTGACAGGGATTCCCTTGCCCTTCATAAGCTACGGGGGATCAGCTTTGGTCACAACATTAATCGGGGCGGGCATATTATTGAACATATCCAAAAACTCATAACATGAAGATATTGTTTACTGGCGGAGGCACTGGCGGCCACGTCGTTCCAATCATCGCAATAGCTCGGGAAATAAAAAAGATTTACCGGGGAGATGATCTGCAATTGTTTTTTCTCGGACCGCAAGACAGAGTCGGTTCTAATTTGCTCTTCCTGGAAGGCATAAAAGTCAAGAATGTCATGGCGGGAAAAGTAAGAAGATACGCAGGCTTTAAGTCTTTTTTCCAGAATTTGGCTGATATTTTCATTAAGGTTCCCATCGGAATTTTACAATCGTTTTTTCATATTTTCTTCTTATCTCCTGATTTGATCTTTTCTAAAGGCGGCTTCGGCTCAATCCCGGGAGTGGTGGCGGGCAAACTGCTTTTCGTGCCGATTTTTCTGCATGAATCAGACATCACCCCAGGCTTTGCCAATAAGGTTTTAAGGGGCTTTGCCTTGGAAATTTTCACCTCTTTTCCCAAAACCGAACACTTCTCTCCCAGGAAACTAATCCGAGTGGGAAATCCGATAAGAAAGGAGCTGCTGACCAGCTCGAAAAAAGCAGCCAAAAGAGTGCTCGGAATAAAATCAGAGAAACCGGTTATTCTGATCATCGGCGGTTCCCAAGGGTCCCAAAGAATTAACGATGAGATCCTGGAGGTGCTGCCGCAGCTTCTGGAAAGATTCGAAATAATTCATCAATGCGGGGAAAAAAGCTGGGGAACGATAAAAGAGGAGCTTAAGGTGATAATAAACGAAAAACTGGAACCTTTTTATCATCTTTATCCTTTTTTGGAAGAATCGGAACTGCGTCATGTCTATGCGGCCGCTGATCTGATCATCGGACGGGCGGGATCGGGAACAATCTTTGAAATCGCGGCCAGCGGCAAACCATCCATCTTGGTTCCCTTGCCCGAAGCCGCCCAGAATCATCAGATGAAGAACGCTTACGCCTATCAGGAATCCGGAGCAACGATAGTCATAGAAGAGAACAATTTCAGCTCTCATTTTCTTCTGGAAAAGTTAATATCTCTTTTTGAAAATCCGGCCAAACTCAAAGAGATGTCCGAAAAAGCCAAAGAATTTTCCAAGCCGGAGGCCGGCTGGATAATCGCTCATTATCTCTTGGAATATTTAACCAAATAAAAAATATGGCTCCCGAAGAATTCAAATTTAGAAAACCCGGGGAAATAAGAACAAGATTCGCCCCATCTCCAACTGGAGTCCTTCACGTTGGAGGAGCCAGGACCACACTTTTTAATTATCTCTTTGCCAAAAAATATGAGGGTTCTTTTATTTTGAGGATTGAAGATACGGATCTGGAGAGATCGACTCCTGAGTTTGAAAAAGATATCGTTGAAAATTTAAAATGGCTTGGGATTGAATGGGATGAGGGTCCGGACATAGGCGGAAAATACGAACCGTATCGCCAGACCCAAAGAACGGAAATTTACAAAAGGTATCTGGAAAAACTTTTAGCCGAGGGTAAAGCCTACCATTGTTTTTGTTCCGAGGAAGAACTGGAAGCTCAAAGGCAATATCAAATGTCCCAGGGATTGACTCCGAAATACTCGGGCAAATGCGCCAACCTGGACAAAGAAACCGTAAAAGAGTATCTGGCGGAAGGAAAGCCCTCGGTAATCAGATTTAGGGTTACTTCAAAAAAGGTAAGTTTCAACGATTTAATCAGGGGAAAAGTGGAATTTGACACCGGTCTTATGGGAGACATGGTCATTGCCAAAAATCTCAACACTCCTTTGTATAATTTCGCGGTGGTGATTGACGACTTTGAAATGAACATATCTCACGTGATCAGAGGCGAGGATCATATTTCCAACACTCCCAAGCAAATTCTTTTACAGGAAGCTCTGGATATGCCGCAACCCACCTATGCCCATCTGCCTTTGATTCTGGGAACAGACCGGACCAAATTGAGCAAAAGACACGGTTCAGCTTCCGTCACAGACTTCAGGAAAGAAGGATATTTGCCGGAAGCCCTGGTTAATTTCATGGCGTTTTTGGGATGGAACCCCGGAGACGACAGGGAAATCTACTCAATGGCTTCATTGGTAAAAGAGTTCTCTCTGGAAAACGTACAAAAAGCGGGAGCCATCTTTAACGTCAAAAAGCTTGATTTCTTGAACGGTTTTTACATTCGCCAGCGCTCTCCGGAAAAAATAACCGAATTATGCCTGCCGTATTTTATCGAAGCAGGACTGGTTAGCAAAGAAGAAACAGGTCCTGATTTCCTCCAAAAAATAGTTTCCATCTACCAGGAAAGACTGAAAAAAATATCTGAAATCGTTGAATTAACCGACTTCTTCTTCAAAGAAAAGCTCATCTACGATAAAAATTTATTGAAATGGAAAGAAATGACTGACAAGGAAATCAAAAAATCCCTTGACAAATCAGAAAAAATATTATCTAAAATAAAGATAGGGGAATGGAATAGGGAAAATATAGAAAAAGTTTTGCTGTCTGAGACCGAAAAAACAGGGAATAGGGGAGAGCTTCTTTGGCCCCTGAGAGTAGCTCTAACGGGCAAGGAAGCTTCAGCCAGTCCCTTTGAGATAGCA
>Ga0265297_10008667_pt1 | contig 13460 bp, 30 predicted proteins | sample Munlanlwell13791_FD_192502 | JGI IMG/M metagenome (GOLD analysis project Ga0265297, IMG submission 192502) | Leachate microbial communities from a municipal landfill in Southern Ontario, Canada - Leachate well 137-91 | ecosystem: Engineered > Solid waste > Landfill > Unclassified | place... | reverse complement strand
AGTTGGCCGACAGCAGCTAAGTTGGCTATGGCCGCTCATAGAAACGCACTAAGAGCGAAGAAAGCTCTTAGACAACAAGGGGAGGATATCAGGATCAAGCTGATTAGAATACCAGACGATGCCGCAGAATCGCCGCCGCCGACAGAGTAAGGTTAGGCGAGGCGGGACTGCTAAGGCTGGACCTTCTTACGGGGGTCCAGTCTCTTTTTGTCAACATTGACAAAATCTCTGAAACAAAATCGGCGGGAACGGTATATTAAAGACAGGAAACCATTAGACGAAAGGGGAATGAAAATGGAAGTCACTTCTTTCAAGGGCAAACTGGAAAAGTTTGAAGTTGTCATGGACAGCGACTCTGAGTATATCATGGTCGGCAAGCGTCAATTCAATGGTGACTGGCCGTGGTACGCTGTGATCCGCCTTCAGTACCTCGCGGAGTATATGCCAAAGAATGAGATGCCGGCAGAGTATTCCGTCGATGTCTTGGCCGTCTCACCTTCGGCGGCGGGGAAGGATAACTGTGAGAAGGCTCTTGATTGCATCGGGGTTGACCGGGATTATCCCATCACGGAAGATGTCTTGCTTGATGCTCTTCTCTCTTATGGCACCTATGCTACTCTGTGGAGCAAGACTGGCAACAACAAAAGGGGACTGCTCCGTAAGGCAAAAGAGAACGCCACCGCCTTGAATATGATGTTTGGATTCGCTATGGACGCCCCACAAAACAGGATCGGGGCGACGGGTTGGGACTTTATCGCGGGGGAGATCATGCCCCGAAAAGAAGTGCAAGAAGCCTGAAACAATTCTCTCTAAACCCGTATAATAAACTTAGACGAAAGGGATACTACAATGGCTAAGAACACTAAGAAGATTGAGCTGCTGACGGAAGAGAAGTATGTCAAGTATAGCGGGGGTATCTGCCCCGCCTGTCGGAAGAACACAATTACCAGTGACAGTATTGAGGCAGAGGGAAGCTCAGCTTGGGCCAACTGCCGATGCTCGTCCTGCGGAGCGGAATGGACCGACCACTACACTCTCACCGGCTACGGTGAGCTGACGAAAGGGGAATGAGCATGGCTAAGAACACTAAGAAGAGCAAGACCGTCAAGCTCGACGCCGCCACCGAGAATGCATTGACGGCAATGTGTGAGTACACCTTTGAGCATGAGTTTGAGGACTACGTTGAACAGCTCTGTGAAATCTTCCCCGAAGACGTTGACTACATCAATGAATGCCAGCGGGAGGGGAATATCGAATCTCTGGACAAGTATGCTTGGAACGGCTCCCGAGAGGTTCCCCATATCTACGCCCACGCGGTTGTGGTGTATAAGAACATCCTTAACAAGATTTAACAGCCCCGCCAAAACAAACCGTAAGAAAGACTCTGCCGCATGGCAGGGTCTTTTCTTTTGACCCCTCTGTATCGTCACCGCCAAATCAGATTCGTCTGCCGCACCCGGTTGTGTCAATATTGACAAAATCATAGTCGGCGGCGGGGCTGTGCTTCTTACGGTTCTTTTATTTATGCTGAAACAATTCGGCGGGACTGAGTATAGTAAGGACAGGAAATCAAACAAAGGGAGAATACAATGATCCGCCTACGGAAGCAGTATAGCAAAGGTCAGGGGAAGGTTGCGGAAGAAGTTCTCAAGAACATCTTTGAGCAGCTTTACATTGACGAGAACGGCAACTATGACCCCAATAAGGAATGGGACTCCGCCGCCGACTACCTTGAGTATATCGCCATGCGAGTCAATGATGTGATGGTGTGGGAATATCCCAAGAAGTCTTGAAACAAATTCTCTGAAATCGGTATAGTAAGGACAGGAACACCAGACGAAAGGGGAACAAGAATGTCTTACATCGAAATCGTTAAGACGGGTAAGAAGGATTACGAGGGAGAAGGCATCCGCCTGATTCTTACGGAAGAAGGGCGGGAGGAACTCGGCACCTATCGGGTTCCGGGGAAGGACACTAACGAGTGGACTGTCCCGACCGACATGATTCTGCAAGCCCTTCTGGAAGATCATCTGGCTAATGGCTGGACTTGGCCCGACCCCGCCGAAATCGGGGCGCTGACTTCTTCACCTATCCTGACTGACTCTGCGGAGTTTGATGACTCCGGGAAGATCACCGAAATCGGCACTTGCTACTGGTTCCCTGACTACGCTATCCGGTCGGAACTGGATGAACTCTATGAGAAAGGCGAAGTGTTCTTCCCCGCCGCCAAGGAGAATGTCAATGCCTAAGACCTATCGCGTGAGTATCTGCCGTACCTCCTACGCTCATAAGGAGTTTGTCATTACCACCGACAGCAAGAAAGAGGCGGAACGGATCGCCTTAGACATGGCCGGGAACTATGAATTCGCGGAGAAAGACGCTGAGTATTCGGCAGAACACACCCAAGTCATTAAGGAAAGCTGAAACAATACTTCGGAATTCGGTATAATAGAGATAGAAAAGGAGAACACTAATGCCTGAGATCACCTACACCGCGAACATCGACGGGGAAATGCTAAAGGAACAGCGCCGCGTTCTGGAGAAGGTTCTTTATGGCGGGGAGGTCAACAAAGAAGAGGTCAACGATGCTCTGGAAGGCGTCTTGAATCTTCTGGAAGATATTCAGGATCATATTCCCGCTTGATACAAATAACTGACCGTAAGAACCAAGATCCTCCCCCGCCGCGGGAGGGTCTTTGTTTTGTGCCGCAGGAGGTGTGTCAATATTGACAAAATCAGCCATCATCGTCGTTCTCCAGAAAGATACCTGCCGCACTACATACAAGCTCCATGCCAACGCTGTAAGTCATTGATACACAATGTCGGCGGGTTCTGTTTCTTACGGTTCTTTTGTCATAATTACCTAGATTCTTTGAAACAATAATGTCGAGATCGGTATATTAAAGATAGAAAAGGAGAACACAATGATTGCTACGATTACCGTGACTTGCAATATCTTGGATCAAGAGGACGATAGCAAGTTCGTCCCCGCCGCCGATGCCAAGGAGTTTGCGCGGGACGCCGTTGAAGAGGCTCTGCAACACGCCATGAACCGGGGGTTCAATCGCCTCCCGGAAGGCATTACCTGTGTCATTAACAATGTGGAATAGGAGAATGCCCATGAAATGCGTTACTCAGCACGAAACAAGCGTTAAGGTAACTATCAGCTTCAATATCGGGCTGGAGACTGAATCCCACCCCGAGGATATTGACGAGAAGTATATGAAGGGTCTGGTTACGGAGTACACCGTCGATTTCCTCAAGACCATCGCTGATGATCGGGCTGTTGTGGAGTCTCTGATTGATGAATATGAATTTGAAGAGGTCAGGATGCTTGTGGATGGCAAGATGGAAAATATGTCGGGCGGAATTGAGAAAGCCTGAAACAAAATCGCGGGAATGAGTATAGTAAGACTAAAGGAGAAAGACAAATGCCGATTACTGCCTCTGATCGTAAAGCCAAGACCGCCCCGTATCTGTTCAAGTGCTTTGAAGCGTCTACGGGACATATCACCAAGACAGACAGGAATCTGCTGGATTGCGGAGAGGATCGCCCAATCTGTGTCTACAAGTACGACTACGGCTGGTTTGTCTATGTCGGCGGGGACCGTCTCACCCCGACCGACCGGAAGAACCTGAAAGAAAATGGCTTCTCCGACACCTTCCTGCATCTTCTGGAAATGGCGGGGAAGAATGAGTGCAAGTTCCTCGCTCTGGATGCTGATGGATTTGTCTATTCCGATCTTCCGACCTTTGACTGGTAAAGGAGAAACGATGCGTAAGGTTGTCACTTGGAAAGCCGAGACTAACACTCACGGCCCCGCCACTATCTTCCACGACTACGACAATACTCCTACCATGTGGGCTTTCGGAACCGTCCCCGCCGGGGTGGAGAAGGTCGATGGATGGGTTACGCGAGGACACGCCGCCAAGATCGCCAAGAAAATCGGGGCCGAGTTCCAAGAAGTCTGAAACAAAACCGTCAGGAACGGTATATTAAACCTAAAGGAGAATACAATGTCAGACCGAATGACTCTGCAAGATGCTGCGCGAGATGCAATTCAGGTGCAGGACGCGTGTAATGTCAGCGGGGTCGTGCATGGCTTTGCGCGGGCTATGGAAGCTGTCATGGACGATTGCAAGAGTTCTGACGCGGCCCGGCATCATCCCATTACGGTTCTGTTCATGGACAAGCTCAACGATATGTGCGGAAGAGAGCTTTCGCAGATCGAATACTGTGAAGCCTATGAGAAGTGTTCCAAGATGGCGGGAGAGGCGGTGCCGGCATGAGCTTTCAATCAATCGAGAAGGATCTTGCTATTCTCTATTATGAAACCCCAGATAAATTCAGCGAGTTTAAGATGCGCGGGATTAACTGGTCAGCTATCGGGACAGCCCCGCTGGATAAGGCGGAAGAGTTTGCCAAGACAATCTTGAAGCTGGTCAAAGAGGGGAGAAAGCTGGAAAAGAAATTTGGCAAGAAACAATCCTGACAGAATCGGTATAGTAAGACTAGACGAAAGGAATGAAAATGAGAAAGAACGATCCTATCCGTAAGCAGATCGACGCCGACAAAGCTGCTGACAAGCGCTTGGCCGATGCCGCCCCGGAGCTGTTACGGGTCTTGAAGAATCTGGTGGAGGCTGTTTGGGACGGCAGGCTGGAAGAGCTTGGGGCCGAAGAGTTCACCGATCCTGCCCGTCGTGCAATCAAGAAAGCGGAGGGAAAATAATGAGCAAGCATACTCCGGGACCGTGGAGTGAAGATCCAGAGGGTGAGCTGGCAGTTAGCGTCGAGGGTGCGGATGGTTCCGTTGTCTGCGATGTTCACGGAGCGTCGAATGATCCGCTGTGCGAAGCTAATTGCAGTTTGATCTCCGCCGCCCCGGATATGCTCGCCGCCTTGAAGCGAATTATCGCTGACGATGACAGAAGCGACTATGATGCCATCGGTGAAGCAATGCGGGCGGTTGCCAAAGCGGAGGGGAAAGAACAGAGATACTACACAAGGAAAGAGCTTGACCAATACGAAGCTACCGGCAAGCGCCCAAAAGTCTGAAGGGGATAGCATGAACATTAACGAGCAGAAGAAGATCATCAATGCGGCGTGGAAAGCTGCTGGCAATAAGGGTAATTGCCCTGAGCCGGAATCTTCCTCCCCCGAAATCTGGGACATTGGCGGGATCACGATTGAACCCTGTGAGGGTGAAAAGAAGAGCATTGTCGGGACGGTGAAGGTTCCTGCCTACTACGTTACGGCATGGACGACCTACTACGACCCTCAAAGCGGGCCGGATGTCGTAGACACCACCCTCGGGCAGTTCAACAGCTTCGCGGATGCCGTTGTCTACGCTTTCGCAGAGCTGCTGAAAGATAAGATCAAGAACGCTGTGGATGCAGAGAGTATGGCAGTAGCATACGGAGAGTAGATAACCGACCGTAACTAAAGAAACATGCCGCAGCCCCGCCGGGCTGTGGCTTTTTACTTATATATCATCCCCGCCGCCAGCATTCGTCGGCCGCAGCTTGTGTCAATATTGACACTTCCGGCGGGTCTGTGTTACGGGCAGTATGCCCAATTATTCTGGGCTATCTGCGACTTTCATTGAAACAAAGTCGGCGGGATCGGTATATTAAGGTTGAGGAGAAAATAAGATGTGTCTGACAACTAACTACAACTATAGCAGAGATTTTCAACTATCAAGAATTCTAAAAGCGTCCGGCAATAACCCAGATTGGAATACAGAAAAGGAAACAGCAAAAAGAACTCCTCCTCCGCGCAAGCTAGGTGTTTATCACAAAGACCTTCTGAAGTACGTTCAGGCAATCATCGAATTCCCCGAGTCCAAGATATGCAAGCATTACATCGCGGGACTGATGCTCTCCCTACTAGAAGAGTCTGGCTATCCCGTCTCAAAGGAATTGGCGGGAGCTGTAGTTAATGCTGAAGATGAAGAAGCCTTACGGATTTTGTCTGAAACAATTTCGCGGGACCGAGTATAATAAGGATAGAAAAGGAGAAAGACAATGACTCTCACTCAATTCAAGAAGACGTACAAGCGGATGCTGAAGAGCGTTAATGAACGTATCCTCAAGGATGGGGAACGTCTCTTCAAGAGCGGGGGTATCGACCCCGCCGGCAGTGGAAAGAACGATGGGCGTATCCCCATGACCATTCTCCATGCAGCTATGACTAACAATGAACTCACACTCCCCGCCGAGTGGTTGAAAGATTCTAAGAACCTCCAACACTTCTAACTCTGTCAATATTGACAAAGCCTAAAGGAGAAAGAACGTGAAGACCTATAAGTTAGATAAAGTCGGGGTAGAGATCACAGTCAATAAGGGCTCTGGAAGAATCGTCAAAGGACTGGACGAACTCAACGGATCCTACGGAGACGCCGAGAATCGCGGGGCTGTGGATGCTCTGGAAAGCCTTATCCTCGCCCACGCCTGCGCGGGGATTGATGTTTCCTCCAAGAAGTATCAGGAGGGAGTGGTTACGGCTCTTGACGCCATCGACAATAACCTTTAGAATAAGGATCTTAAACGCTCCCGTAAGTCAACGGATAGACTCGTCGCCTTCTAAGCGACATATCCCAGTCCGATTCTGGGCGGGAGTACCAAGGGCGAAGCGCCGGTCGCGCACCAGACTCTTATAAGGTCAGGCCGCTGGGTCCGACTCCCAGTTCGCCCACCAATCTTTCTCCAGCCCCTGCGGATATTCTGTGCCGCAGGGGTTTGTGTTTTTCTATAAACTGCCCGTAAGAAACTCAACCCCGCCGACACCATGGCCGCAGCTTAGTGTCAATATTGACACAAAGACTATCTGATTTTTTGGCGGGACTGTTTCTTACGGTTCTTTTAGATTGTCTGAAACAATTCCTCTTATTTCTGTATAGTAAAGACAAAGGAGAACAAATGGAATCCGTCACCGCTGAAAATATGATCTACGACAAGATTCATCAGGACTATGAAGCTGTGCGTGGGCTGGTCATCGAACTCCCCGCCGGCCATTGGATCTACGGCTACTACGGACAGACAGACGATGGCGGGGATGTGAAACTCAAGACCCCAATCAAAGTTCGGGTTGACGACAACATTCCTGATTGCGACCTGATCCGTGATATGGGGCAGGGATGGATCGACCCTGTTTATGCTGTCGAGATCGTAGAGGGGAATGAGCAGACCGCCAACCTGCGAAGCTGCTGGATCCACGGGCACAGCTATAACACAGTCACCGGCCAGACGGAGTAAACCATGCCTCTCGAACCCGGAAAAGAACTCGAATCCGCCTTGCAGGCTGTTGATCCTTCGGAGTATATTCCGATGCTGGATCAGGTCCGCGAATCGCCTGAGAGTATGCGGAAGTTCATTACCTTTTTGGCTATGCATGACCCATTGGCCTTTAAGAAGAACTTTGTCGAAATGAAGGGGGTTATTATCAACGGGAAGTTTGTCAATATTGACACTGTTGATAACTCCCTCAAGGCGGGGGAGCAGATCAAAGCCATCAAGTATGTACGGGAAGTTACCGGTTGGGGCCTGAAGGAAGCAAAGATGTTCACGGATAGTCGCCGTGCGTATTTGGGAATTACTCCTAAGCCATTCTAAGAAAGGACACCTATGAAGTTTATTGTCGGAGAAGGCGTCACCGCCAAAATGGGGCTGTGTTGGGTCAAAGATGCTCTGCTGAGATTCGATACTTCCAATGTCAATTGGATCAGATTCGATCTTGGCAAGCAGAGAGACAAGGCCGTCGGGGACTGTCTCTTCCCTACGGCAGAACTCGATTACCGCTTGGCGGGACGGTTCCCCAATTCCTTTCCGCTCGCTGTGCGTCTTCATCTTCCCCCGCGATATCTCGACTCTCCGGGGGCTAAAGAACTCCAGAACCCGAAGGTCATACAGAACGAGGTGACGGGGAAGAACTGGATACGGCAATATGGCTCTATGGAACTTGAGAACCAAGATCAAGCCGTTGTCTGGACGTTTGGGCAGGCAGCTTATAGGTGGCTACTCGGGACCGGACAGTTGGCGGGACGAGATAATAAGATTGAAATCGACCGATTTGCGGGGATAATGCTGTCAAAGTACGAAACAGAATGCGGGATTTCGGTATAGTAAGGACAAGGAGAAAATGATGCAACCGACAATGAAGCAATGGATGAAGATCATTAAAGATTGGGAGAAGGTGACGGATACTCACGTTTCCGGCTTCGATCCCATGCTCTCAGGGTACGATAAGCAAACCATGAACTGCACATATCAAGTCCCGCTCTGGTTGGTTCAGAGAATCATCGCTCTCGCCAAGAAGAAATAAAAGACAGTATCAGCCTGCGTCGGGGAAACCTGCCGCAGGCGGTACTGTCAATATTGACAAAAACACTATCAGGCGGCGGGGCTGTTCTTTTACGGTTCTTTTAATAAGAAGTAATGAAACGTTTGTCAGATATCCCGTATAGTAGTAGTAAGGAGAAACTCTCTTGTTAGCTATCCAGAAATACCTTAGAGAAAAAGGCCTCCCCGCCGCCGTCGAAGAGTTCAAGCTTAGTGTCAATACTGACGGCTCATTAGTTCAACTCAACTACACGATGTTCGACAGCCCGCGGGAGTCACAGGAATGCTGTGAGTGCCGGGGACTGATATTGGATCAAGCAAACGACTGGGCGGTTGTCGCCTATCCCTTCTACAGATTCTTTAATGAAGGCGAAGGGCCGGCGGCGAAGATCAATCTCGATACGGCAATTCTTCAAGAGAAGCTAGATGGCTCTCTGATTACGCTTTACTGGCATCCCTATCGTCAAGAATGGTGTGTAGCAACGCGGGGACGTATCGACGCTGGAGGGAATGTTGGTAAGAACGGAGCAAAGACCTTTGCTCAGTTGTTCTGGGAAGCGGCAGGGAAGACCCAAATAAACAAGAACGATGCTCTAGCAAAAAATCATTGCTATGTCTTCGAGCTTACCGGCCCGGAAAACCGGGTATTGACTTCCTACCAAGACACAAGACTTCACCTTATTGGGGCTAGGAACACTCAAAACCTTCAAGAAGTAGCTTGGCCACTCCTTAATGCAGTCTCTGTACATATAGATGTCCCCCGCCCCAAGCAATACACCTTCAATTCGCGGGACGACATCCAAAAGATCCTTAATGACTTCAAGCCGACAGAAGAAGGCTTTGTCCTGGTTGACTATTCGAACCTCATTAATGGATCCTTCCCGCGAATCAAGATCAAGAACCCCCGATATTTGGCCCTCAAGAACCTCCTCGGGGCCGGCGACGAGGACTTGCTCAATAGCAAGCGAGTCTTAGAGCTTATCCAGACCGGAGAGATCGAAGAAGTCTTAGTCTATTTTCCTGAGTACAAAGATCAGATCCAGCGTATGCAGGAAAAACTGGATAAACTGGCATTCGAAATGGATTTCGAATATTCGAAGATTCGAAATCTTGGAAAAGACCGTAAAACCTTCGCCGCCGCGGCCAAGCAATACCGCTATCCGGCGGTACTGTTCAATATGCTAGACGGTAAGGTACTTAACGCTAAGGATTATGTACTTAAGATGAGGCCAGAGGTGGTCTTAGACCTCCTCTCAGAAAAAGAAAAATAGTTGAAACTTGGGGGGTAGGATTCCGTATAATAGTAATAGGAATGCTTTTGAGGAAACAACCATGACAAAGACTATCGTCAAGCCCGCGGAGAAGATTCAGATCAGCAATACCGAGCTGTGGGATGTCATGAAAAAGGCTTGCCTGCTTACGAATGTCCAGTTGAATTCGAAAGTCGATGGGATCCTCATTAAGATCAAAGACGGCACCGCCACCGACAAGGATCGGCGGGAAGCGTGTATCCTTTCACAAGTCATCATCAATCGCGGGAACGCTCACAGATAATCTATGCCGCAGAAATCACTTGCATTAGCAGAATGATTTGTTACAATGCAGTTGCAGCCCGCGAATCTGCCCGAGTTCGCGATCTGATTTTCTCCTTTCCCCGTAGGCTGCCGCAGATCCCGCCTAGCTCCCCGCGAAGCGGGATCGTTTTTTGGTACACGACTCATTTGTCTGCCGCATCTGGTTGATCTTCTGTGTCGAAACCCATAACAAAACTAAGTGTATCGACGCCGCCGGCCGCAGGCTGTGTCAATATTGACACTTCCGCTATCACGGCGGCGGGCCATGTTTCTTACGGTCAGTTAATATTCTAAGAAGGCTTGAAACAAATCGTCGGGGATAGGTATAGTATTGGCAGGAACAACAGACAAACGAAAGGAGTACAAACATCGGATACACTTCCTACTTTGGTGTTACCAACTGGACGGACAAGGATACAGAAGGCTACAAGAGGGCAATGCCATTCCTGAAGAAGATCCTTGAGAAGCACAAGAAGATTCTCTGTTTCGAGATGGACGAGCCCGGCATTCCCGCCCTTTGTGAAGAAGATCGAATCCGATTCAACGGGAAGGGCGAGGAAGGGCACGAGACCTTCCTGTTTGAGACAGGGAAGAACTCCAACGAATTCTGTAAGACAGCTAGGAAGCCTTACGATCTCGCCGTCTGCGAAATCCTGCTTGTGCTGAAGGCACACCTCCCGAACTTCACCATGAAGTCTGACGGCTTCTGGACTTCCAAGGAAAATCCCAAGCTTGACGAGAACTGGCCGGCGGCGCTGGAAAGCGTCAAGGAGTTTGGAATTTACTACAAGACCGAAATCAGCACAAGCGTGAGTTCCGGCAGAGAGTACACACAGATCACCCCTGTCTTCGACCGCTTTGAATCTGCTGTAGCGGCGGGGATGAACCAGAAACCTGCCAAGAAGATGAAGAAGCCGAGCAAGAAGGACATTCTCCGTAGTCTTAAGGAACTGGTTGTTATCGCTAAAGAGAACGCTCCAGCCTATTCCGAGACGATCAAGATCGCAGAAGACATTTTGGCTAAAGCATAAGGAGAAAAGATGAATACCGGCAAGTGGGAATACTCCAAGCTGTCTAAGTCTCTCGCGGGCTGGAGAGAAGACATCAGAGAACAGCTTCTGCAAATCGGCACCGAAAACATCAAGCGTATCAAGACGCGTAATGCAGGGTACGTCACCGAGGAATGCTATGCCATGACGTATGCCGGGGAACAAATTCTTCTTGGTAAGAAATAACAACACCGCCGGCCTCGGGGCACTACTGTTTGTGCTGCGGACGAATCCGGCGGATAACATTCAAAGGAGGTTCCTATGCGAACCGTTGTAGACTTTGTGACTGATATGATTGAGAGGGGCCGTACAAAGGAACAGATTCGAAACGTCGCCGCCGCGGGGCGGTGGACTGACAAGCTGGAGGAGGTGGCCGCCGAATGCGACCGCCAGTTTCAAGCCAAGCAAGCGGCGTAAGGAGAAGAATTGAGCATTCGAACCTCTCTAGCCTTAATGCTTTTCGTCACCGCCGCCGCGGCCGGGGATCCGCCCAAATCCCCAGACTGTGCAACAACCACTAGAATAGAATTGAGATACTCCCCCGGCGGGGACTGCACTAAAGCAATCGTCTATGAAATAGATAATGCCCGAAGTAAAGTCCTCGTCCTAGCCTACTCTTTTACCTCAGAACCCATAACTCAAGCCCTGATAAGGGCTAAGAATCGCGGGTTAGAGGTTCAAGCCGTCATAGATAGCGCCCGGCTATTCGAAAGAAGCAACAGCACTAAAGCCTTGGTAGACAACAGGATAGACGTCTACGGGGATACTGTACACGCCATTCAGCATCAGAAGGTTATCATCATAGACTCAGACAAAGAGGATCCTACTCTGATACTGGGGTCATTCAATTTCACGGCCGCCGCGGAGACGAGCAATTCCGAGGTTATCTGTATTCTAAGAAGTCGGGAGATGGCTGTGGCGGCGGAGAGGAATTGGATAATGCACAAGAAGCATTCAAGGGTTTTTGCAGAGTTCTCCCCGCCGGAGAAGCATGGGTTCTTGGCCAACATTAAATACTATCTACTTTTAACGGGACTGGCATTCGGAGCCTTGATTGTTGGTATGATCTTCATGTATCTGCTGCTCTTCAGAAAGTCTAGATAGAAGAAAGTAGCATTCGAAACTTTTAGGGTTGGGCCGCGGGCAACGGCTCAGCCCTTTTTATTTTTTGGTGCCGCACCTTCTCCAAGTAGAATCCAAGAAAATAGAAATGCAAAAATCGCGGCGCTGACGAATGCCGCAAGAATGATCCCAAGAATATTTTTCTCAGATAGCAAGACCAGGATGTAATAGAAACCTGCCGCACTGGCGGCGGTGGCTGTCAATATTGACAAAATGATGAGGACGGCGGCTGCCGCACGGCGGGGACGATTAATCACCTAGACGATTCCATGGCCCGCTGATCCCGAAGATTCTGAAGAATCCCCCTAGATTACTAGAGTTCAGCGGCTTTGGCACCATAGACAGTATCGTCGGATTCTCTAACAAGTCGGCGGGGTCTTCCTTAGAATCAATACTCAAGCTGACCAATAGAAAACTTCTCTTTGCCTGAGTGAACGGTGCCATGCCGGCAAGAAGCTGATCTTCATCGTCGCTGTCACTGGATAAAAATATCAAACTGTAGGCGGCCCCGATTTGCGGAATCATCGACACCACTCTTCTAACACTGGGAATATGTTCTAAAATAAATTCCTTAAGGGTTTCGTCGCTCTGCAACTCTCTAACAATCTTATCACATCTTCCGGAAATTAAAATTCGGGGACGATCTAAAGACATTCGTTCTCTCTCCTTCCCGCCGTGCATACAAGCGAATGTCATAGTCCGAAAATTAATTCTCCTCTCTCACAATAAGACAGTAGATACACCACGAGCAATAAAATATAATTTAATTTATTATTCGAAATTCCGGGCAGGAATTATGGTACCGGAAATTAAAAATCCTGAAGAGAAAATCTTAGAAGACTGGAAGTCTAGGTAGTACAAAGTAGTGAAAATCAATAAGCCTATCATTCAAGCCATAAGCGTTAGCATCTATCCCTGTATTCCTCTAGTCTCTATCTCTTCCACAGTGATTCTGTACGTCCCCGCCGAATTACCTCTTCTAACCACTCCCGCCATTATACCCTATCTCTATTGTATTAGCAAGGACATCCCCGCCCGCCAAGTGTCAATATTGACACAGAGTTATACGATCTTCTCACCAACATCCCCGCCGCCAGTATCCGTAAGGAATCCTGTACCTTTTTCCTTGCCGTAAGAACGTCCCCCCGCCACCCAAAAGTTGTGTCAATATTGACACTTTTTCTCGCTAGAGAAACAGCCCTCTTTTAGGAAATTATCAGATCCAAATCGCGGGACTAAAATCATCAAAATAATTGTCACTATTTTAATCACTGAAATAATCACTAGATTAATCACTAAGATAATCATTCCCTTAATCACGACTTTAATCACTGCTTATTAGTGGTTGTTTCGGTGACAATTAGTTCTTATCTTGT